>WLWD01002028.1_pt1 | contig 18699 bp, 10 predicted proteins | sample 6712731 | NCBI WGS metagenome assembly WLWD01 (sample SAMN12718690, study PRJNA576275) | sponge metagenome | isolation source: marine sponge | host: Mycale hentscheli | place: New Zealand: South Island, Marlborough, Capsize Point | collected 2014-11-01
AGTCGCAACTTATCCAGATAACTGACATTCTACTGTACACCATTTCATATGTCCTCCTGTATACACGCATCAACACTTCACGCATAGTTACTTGACTGCAGCCATTCGTGTCATTTACCAGCTGTATATGTCTTGGTTTTGTTGTTGGTGGTGAGGTGTAAATCCACCAAAGGGAAGGTCAAATAATAAAAAATAAAGAGAAAATAATGAAGTTAATAATAAAGTTCTCGAAGGACCAGAATTCTTATAATGACATCTAATTAGTCAGTCGGGTATACAGAGGCTCCCGCCAGCACTTAGACTTTATTTGCGCAAGAATAATAATTGATTGCGAGTTGGTACAGATTATATAGGGTGATATGGTATAGAACTAAGATAGGTAGGAAGTAGGTGGAGATTGAGATGAATATGATTAAGTTTTAAGATGAGAGGCGCCCGCAAGCTGGCCAAATGTAAGGTGTGGGTGTTAAATGATGAGATAAATGTGGTGGTAATCAATAACAGGTTCTGTTCCAAGTTCAGACGGATAGCTGTAGGTCAGTTCTTCCTCCTTTGTGGGGGTGGTTCCGACAGACAGTTATCCTGAGATTGACCACTCTGGGTGGAGACAAGACAGTTGTTGTTGTTGTTGTTTTGTTTTATCAGTTCACACACTTCACTACTTTGAAGTTTTGCTCAGTGCAGGTTTGTGCCATTGGCATTAAACTGAGAAGGCAGAACTGCCGTATGTGTATACTGAATGTTTGACATCGTGGTTCCTATGTGATTGTGTAGATGAGCATTAATAAAAATATATATGCAATAAAGCATTCCTTAAGGCAGTAATACTTAGGTGAGATGTATTTTTAACTATTCTAGTGCGAGAGTTATATCTGAGTTCAATCAAATTGTAATGTCTAAATTTATTATCCAGCTATTATTTATATGTACCATACTGCTCTGTGTGTGTGTGTGTGTGTGTGTACATGTGTGTGTGTGTGTACATGTGTGTGTGTTATGTGTTTTGCAGAGTACTGAAGTCTTTTTGCTGTACTTCATGTGACAGACTAAAATTAGTTTACTAAAGGTATGTTTAATTTTTTGTGTTAGTGGTTGTACAAATATTTTTGTGGATGATTCTCTCTTTCACGGCTTTTTTTTTTTTTTTTTTTTTTTTTTAAACCATACAAATTTTTTTTAAATGTTTGGCTGCCACCAGGAATTGAACCCGGACCGCTTGCTTAACACACAAACACTCTGTGGCTGAGTGATAATTTTCCAAAAGTGGGTGTATGCTCCTCTTTTTTCTTTCTAAGGCGCCACACAGCTTATTGTGTAAGGAAGTCCACATCAACCGAACAGATCGATTTTCAAAGAGAAGTTTTGGCTAAACGGTAGTATAAATTACAACTTTCTATCTAGAATGATTTGCAAGTTGGAAATAAAATAGCTTTGGTATTGTGACTGAAGACTACTCTTTGTTTCTTACTGTATGTGCCAGAAAGTTAACAATGAATACATGAAGTGACTAAACCAGCTGTTAATATTGTTTTGCTAGTTATAATTGCACTACCAGAATGCTTTTGTTTTGCTATCTCGAGGGTTTCTCAAAGGTAATGCTTTTTGAAAGCATGAGCAGAGTGCTTGTGATAAATACGCAATAGATGCACTTTGAACAATGCCAGCTCTACTAAATGCTTCAGATGCTGTTTACTGTGGTTTGGTATATCACACCTCTTACACCACACTCAATTCCTGGCCAGACCACTTAGAAATGCCAGAGAAGCCCCTGATCGAGTGGTCTCATGTTGGATTCCTACTGATAGACAAACATTTTTTTAATTTCTTTTTATTGTTTTTAAAAAGCCTGTGAAAAGAGAGAATACATATGTGACCGTCTACGGGGAAAATCGGGCAGCATGCGTAGACGTCGCAAAAAGATCGATTTAGTTCTTAAAATTGTATTAAATAAGCCTAACGAAGGGAACGGTTAGGCGATATATAGCGGGAATGGCTAAAGCTATGGCGATAAAACTTGGAGAGCTTAATATCTGCTTGCCGAGGAGTCTGTAAGTGCCAAAAATAAAATTTTTTGTCGGGGCCGCGTTGTGCCCGATTTTCCTGTAGACGGTCACATATTGGATTCCTAGTGATAGACAAACATTTTTTTTTTTAATTTCTTTTTATTGTTTTCAAAAAGCCGGTGAAAGAGAGAGAATACATCTAATGAGAAAAGAAGGCTGAGAAAGAAATTGTGAAATATTTTTATGCTCTTGATTTTTAAATGCAGTGAACAGTGGAATTCTGCTGATGCTCGTCGTATGGCAAAACAAGAATTTTGTTACCAGTGTAGGCCACTCCCCCACAAGAAGGTGGTGGCCCCCTAGTGAATTGTCCTTCTCAAGATAACTGGAAAGGAAGCTGCGAACATTCTTAACACCTGTCATTCTATCATATCCCACTTCTTTGTGCATTTTCATTGAACCCACTGGGTTTTCTTTTCTTTGTTTGTTTTTTGTTGCTTTTTTGTTTGTTTTTTTGTTTTTTGTTTTGTTTTTTGTTGGTTATACTTATTGATAGTTTTGTGCAGTAACTCATTACGCAGTGAAATCTCACACAACAGGAGTGGGAGGATTTGTGGAGGAGGTTAACTACTACTACAAATATATTTCTATTACAACAGTGGTTACATTCATTTTGGCTGTTGTACGGAGTCGGATATGAAGTCCACAATAAGCAAGCAGTGCATACTAATCCACCACTATAACCAGCAAATAGGGCATTGCAGCATATTATTATAGATACAGAGTAATCAAAATAATGTAACTCGTTCAACTTCAACTATTTCACTTTTACTTGTAGTTCTACTTAGTCATGCACTGGTAAAAATTGTTACTGTGGCAGATATTTTAGACTTGCAGTAACATAAAAGTACCAACCAACAAAGCTAAATTCTAGTGAGTATGTAGAGAGACTTGAAATTTGCGTCATAACAACCAGTTAGCTATAGAATGGACGTATGTTGAACAACCTCGACATTTTGTATGGAAACACTGTTTAATAGTGCATAGCTACAGTGAATGTTCTTCCTGCCCCATCCAATTAGATAATTTATTGCTTATTACTCCTTGGAACAAGCAAACCTCTAATTTATGATCTGAAAGATTGCTCTTGATTTGTAGGTTCTCTTTTAGAAAGTTTGTGATAAAATTAATAATGATCACTCCGATCACTGGAGTTCATATTTTCCATTGCTAGTAGCTACTGTTTTGGTTAACTAAAAAAACCCCTTAGTTTGAAGAACAGCTATATAAACTAATAATGGAGAAGATAGAAAATTTGATTAAAACTAAAATTACCCTAGAGTGGATGACAATTAATATTACAATTAGCTAAGTAAACATATAGCTATGAACCTCTCTACAATGGATTTCTGGAAAAGCAACCTTAAATCTCAACGACAGCAAACAGTATGCGCAAAATGATCTTCCACAATCTAAAATAGCTAACCTCTGAAAGCAACCAAACTCTTAACAAAGATCAAAACATTTGTCCCCATGCATGGGTGGCCTTTGTAAAGAGTTTTGCTGTAAAAAAAATACAGTACAAATATGTCATATAATCAACCCATATTATGGGTTGATTATATGTATGTTTGTATGCTTTTCTCACCTAATTTAGATAAGCATTCTCAAATGTTTCCCACAACGCTCTTGTGCGTGCATAATTCATCAGCGACCTCACCTAGTTTCCAACCTGACGTTATAACCAACAAATTCATCATCGATTCTTTAATATTTGAACAACAATTTATTGTTCGTTGGAGCAAAGTTAAATTCCGAGATCATTCGAGTCCAGCCTGGATCATCAGTGTGTACATACTTTCAGAATTGTTTGTAAAACGACTGTAACTATAACAACAGTCCGCGCCCACCTAGTCAGCGTTAAAAAGAAGGTCGATTTTCTCGTGTCCAGTCTCCATAAAGTAATACACAGCTTGTGCTGGGTGGAATGGCCATGTAAGAAAGGTTAGAGATGTTTAGGTGGCTATACTTTATTCGGGGGCTGCATATGCACGTGCAAGTTGAGACTTATGGCTAGCTATAAGAAAATGTATTTACTGTCTGTTGGCTCTTGTGTATGTAAGTGAGATTGTTATGTTTCTGTTGCTGGATACTTAACCTGACCTTTCTTAGGTGATGTAGCTAAACTTGGCTGGTTGCACCAATCACGGGTATCCACTGTGTGATCTTATTTTTTTGGATATGCACATGTGCAGGGCTGCCTCTATGTCAGAGTAGTATATGGCACACCTAAAACTGTAACTAAATCATACAATTAATTGAAGGTGTTTGTTGGTTTCTTCTACTACCATGCCTTCTGTCTCAAAAAATAGATGGCTCTATTTTTTCTCATCCATGACATGATCAATGAATTACACCAAAATGTATAGCAATGACCTATAGCTGGCTACAGTGTACATGCCATGGCTCCGTCTTATTCATTATACATGTGCTACAGTGTACATGTGCTCAGTCTCCATGACTGTGGTTTATTCATTATACATGTTCTACAGTGTACATGTGCTCAGTCTCCATGGCTGTGTTTTATTCATTATACATGTGCTACAGTGTACATGTGCTCAGTCTCCATGACTGTGGTTTATTCATTATACATGTGCTAGTGTACATGTGCTCAGTCTCCATGACTGTGGTTTATTCATTGTACATGTGCTACAGTGTACATGTGCTACAGTGTGCATGTGTTCAGCCTCCATGGCTGTGTTTTATTCATTGTGTTTAGTTTCCATGGGAGGCATGACAGTGACAGATAAGCCATACCAGTGTAGTGTGTGTGAGAGAGCATTCATACGCAAGCAAGACATTGGTAGACACAGATGTGTGACTACACGTTGAAAACATTAGTTACTGTGATTTAGACTTGTCACTTGTGGAAGAGAAGCATCATCCAATATGGGTGGCTTTCTTTCAAGGTTCAAGGTGTGTGTGTGTGTATATGTATGTGTGTGTGTGTGCGCGCGCGTGTGTGTGTGTGCGCGCGCGTGTGTGTGTGTGTGTGTGTGTGGTGTAGTGGTTGTGTCCTTGGCTCAGGGCCTGAGGGTCTTGAGTTCAAGCCCCACACTCAGGCAGCTTTCCATCTTGTTTTCCACCTGCCTCCCACCAGCCCCACAAGTCCACCCAGCTGTGATTGGGTACCTGGCATTTACTGGGTTGCAAATTCAAGGCCTTTTCTCATGAAACAGCAATGGTCTAGGTGGGACTTTGGGTGCCTACATCACTTGCTGTGAGGACAGGCTTGTGCTCCTGCGAGAGTTCCTAGCCCGGCTCTAGGAACTTTGCTTGTACGACTCGCAGTGCATGCTTAGTGCACACAGGCATCCTGGCTCTACCAGGTGCGCATTACCGCTAGCGGTTGCAAGATAATTAGCTTTTTGCATGTGTGTGTATACACATGTTTCTAATATACAGTGAGATATGCCACAGAGTAGTGAGGTCATATGTCCCTATAGTGAAGCTAGTCTAAAAAGGCTATGCTTTATTTGTGTATGTACATTGATTTTCCCACAAATATTGGGCATTTGATGTGGCATACATCAACAACAACAGTTCACTTTCTGTGCATTTCAATGTAATGACATCACCGTGAGTTGGTCAACATTTATTACACTTCTATAATATCCTGAAGGCTTCTTTTTTTTTCTTTTTTTTTCTTTCCAAATATTTGCTTACCAGCAGCCCTACCCCTCAACTAATGTTTCCTTGGACAAGATCAATGGGTCTGTGCTAATGAACCATCTATTTACTAATTAGTGTACCTACTTTGGGGCAGGTGAGACAAAAACAACTGGGGGAGAGAGGGGGGGGTGAGGTTATTACACTGAAACCTCTCTATCCAGAACTGTGTGGGACCAAACCTAAGAAATGTCCCCTAACTCAGAAACACATTCAAGTAACATTCGCTGGTAGCTTTAGAACTGTTCAGATTAACCTCACTGACTTTCCTTCTTATTTTCTGCTATAATTATCTCGAGCTTTCTTGCTAGAGTTAAAAGTGACCTTTCTTCCATTCCCTCCAGTCGTTAAGTTCTAGAACTAGTGGGGCCCACTGAACTAGCATCTTGATTTCCATGTTCCACTCTCCTCAACACCGCAATTGAACTCAAAGTAACACGTGAAAATATTTACACAGTTTTATTCATTGATTTTGGTTTGGTAGCTTATTAACAGTCATTCACTGTTTATTAGTGTCTGGTAGACAGAGGTGTCCGTAACTTAGACGAACGGATAAGAGAGGTTCCAGTGTATCTGCAATCTTCTTGTTCATATTTTATCAGTTCATCCTAGTTACCTCAGTTTATACTTTTATATAATATTATTAAGTATTCTCCATTGTATCTACTTTCACATTTACACACACATATATACATGTAACTCTTATTAACACTCAGCACGCATGCTCGAGAGAATTATAGTAGTGTGTTTGTCAGTCTGTCTGTCTGTCTGTTAACATTCGATTTCATGAATGGCTCAGAACTAACCTTTAAACAAGTATGACCTGACCCAGTATGAGAATTTAAGACTTTTTCAAATTTCGAGCTAGTTTCCTAGGAAATGTGGAGAAACTTCAGCTCCAAACAAGCGCAAGCTCCTTTTGCGTACATGGTTTTACATCATACAGCAGTCATGTGATCACTTATAGTTCACGTATGTTCTCTTAACCGCGTGTGTCCTCGGTAGTTAGAAGTTAAAGTAATCTGAAAAAATCTTAGTTGTGTAATAATGCGCTGAGGGTTTGCACCCTAGGTGCTCTAGTTCTGTTCAGTCCTTCCTATTTTTCCTTTACTACTTTGTGCTTTCATTTTTCTATTTGCTATACTTAAGCTTATCCATACTGTTTTATATTCTTGCTTGCTTTTGTGTGTCTTTTATTTTGTTTTGTTTTATGTTCTGTAATTATACTTCATTCTGGTTGAATTTGAGACTGAGTACTGATAGGGATCTTGAGCATACTGGGAATAGTGGATAGACCTGAGTCAGTGTGTTTAAGTCTGGAGATATTTTTGTCTTTTTCCCTTTGTTTTAGTTAGTAGTCTTTGTGTGATAGTTTGGCTGAGTTTCTATAGCTTTACCCAATTGGCGTGTGCTACTACAGGCGGGCAATAATTAAAATCCAACCTTAGGAGTTAAGATTGTGTATAATTTGGTATAATGATATGTTGGTAAGGTGTAGTTCATTGTAAAAGTGTTTGTTTTAATATGAACTGGTTATATTTGATAGAGATGAGTTCTTCCAGCAACTTATGACTTATACAGCTTCACTGTGGCTAGTGCCCACTGATGAGCCAATTCACGATCAAATTGGTTCTCTAGAAGTGTCGCTAGGAGATTAGTTGCTTCATAGCCCTTACTGTCCTTTAGCCCACGAATGTGTGTGGTCCAGGTTTCAAGAATAGTGGTCAAATCACTTTGGTTATATCCGAATGTGTGCTTCTTCATCAGGACTTGAAGGTGTTCACGATATATTGTTCTGGGACGTCCATACTTTTGTCTAAGATCATTCATAGCTTGCACATAGCAATTGTCCCCGGTAGAAGCAGCCTTGACCACTTCTTGGGCCTCTGAATTCGACATTGCTTCCAACAAGAGACATGCTTTCTCCGGCTCCCTCAAGGTATCGTCCTTCTCGATAACTGTTGTGAATAAGTCGTGGAAGCGACGCCATTCCAATGGAGAGCCATCAAATTTTGGGAGTGAAACTTTAAGTCGAGAGGTATTAGATTTGACGATAACTCCAGATGTGGGAATAGAGGTAGATTCTTCAAGTGAGTCTTTAGCTGTGGCCTTCTGTTCAGCTGCTAGTCTCTTGAAGAGTGACTTGAGGTCACCATGAATTGCTTGCCGTACAGGGGAAATAGTCTCATCTTCAGCATAATCAATAGTATTAGATCGGAAGGATTGAGTAAGTTTCTCTACTTGAGATATTCGAGAAATAATGGCAGGTACATTGAGGATTTCTGAATCGAATATAGCTTCAATGGTGTCTCGTAAAGTCAGGCCTTCATGATAGCGATTGAGTCTTACTTTCAGATCAACTACTCTTTCAATGAAGTCTTGGTGTTCTTGCTTAGTGAGTTCTCCTTTAGCTTGTTCTCCTTCAATATCACTATCTGGGATGGCAGATAGAACTTCTTCATATCTATCTTGCAGAGCCTCAAAAAGCCTAGCAGCTTGTTCCATTTCTCCCAAGTGGCGAGTGACATCAGAGAGACGAGCATTACGAAGTGGTTTCCTTTCTATAGCGTCGATTTTCTTCATGACTTTAGTGATAAGTCCCTTGCGGTAGGTTCTCTTGCCCTCTATAATCTTGAGGTCGTTCAATTCTTGAATTCGCTCCAACAATTCCTCGATAGCTGATGGCATGGTCGTCGGGTGAACAAATCAGACAATGGTGAGTACGGGGTCGTCGCGGTAGTAGACAGGATTGGAATAAGAGTAGTAGCCTCGGAAATGGACGGCCACCAAACGTCGGCACTGGTTGGTCGACTGGAATTGGCTTGGAACGGCATGGAATGAGGACTGGAACGTAGAGCAGGCGATGGCAAGTTATTCTCCCACGGAGTGGAATCCAGGAAGTTCTTCGGAGGAGTAGATCCAGGAAGTTCCCCGTCGGAGTAGATCCGGCTCGAAGGACCAACTATGACTATGCCCAGGTTGTAAGGCCGGGCGTCTGCAGGAAATAGCCTCGCAGGACCAGCTTGCGAAGTGACAAATTTATTTATTTGCGACGACAAAATAGAAATGAAAGTGCGGCTATATAAAGAAATGAAAGTAATGACTGATCAGTGGTTTTAGGTGGGAGGGGTTTTAATGACAATAGGTAAAGATCGTTAGAATGAAAGTGACGTAAGTTCATGACTGTAGACGGCGACTTCTCCTTGGAGGAGGGGCTGGCTTAGGTAAGTTGAGGGGTTGGGCTGCCAGAGGTCTCTGTGGATAGTCAGGTGAATTGACGGAGTCTCCTGTCTGGCATGGCCCAGACAAGCAGAGCCTACTGATTTCTTTCCTAATGTAACATGCTATAAATGTCACAACGAAGGCCACTATGCTGACCATTGTCCAGAAATGAGACTTATCCAGGTCAAGTCGTCATCATCGTCATCAAGTAATGCTAAGTCATCCACTCCAGATACTGCTAAACGAAAAAATGTTTCTGACAAGAGAGTTGAATGCATTGAGAGTGGTGAATCTTATGGTCTGAATAGTGATGAAGGAAAGTTGACAGATTGCATTAATTTAGTTGATGGAATGCCTAAAGAATTAAATCTTACAGTAGAAGGTACTATTAATGGCAAGCCAGTTAATTTGCAGTTATATTCAGGTGCTGAAGTGTCTGTCATATCTCAAGACTTTGTTAAACCTGATGATATAATTGCCACTTATGTTTACCTCAAAGGTGTTGATCACATACGAGTGAAGGCACCTAGATATGTTTTGCCCTTCAAAGCCCCTGGTGTGAATGGAAAATGTTTGTTTGCAACCCATCCCAAATTACCACCAGGAAGTGCCCTAATAGGTAGAGATTTGGGGGATTCATTTTTCACTCTCTTTGATATTGCTAAGCTCCGTCCCCACAGTGTGTATTTAACTCGAGCTCAAACTAAGTCCCTTGAACAGGAAGAGCATGAGCGAGAGATGAAGCAGGCACTTGAAGGTGCAGTGCCACTAGCTTTGGAAAATATACTGGACGTTCAAACCGAACTAGACAGCAGTTTTTCTCTTTCTCTTGACTGTGTGTCCGATACGGCTAATGTTGCTAGCCCAGAGCCTGATACTTCTATTTGTGATAGCGAAGAGCCTAGTCCAACTTTACCTGATACAGAAAATGTTAGTGCTATAAATGAATTACAATCTGAAACTCAACCTGATTATTGTACTTCTCAATCTAACCAGCTTAGTTTTACTGCTCCAAGCAGAGGCGGATCCAGGATTTGAAAAGGGGGGGCTCTTTTTGAAGACTAAGTGGATACTTCCACATGTGCAAAAAAAATTATACCCACTTTTATGGGCCCTAATTTATCAGTTTATTCGATGCCTAAAGTGATTACATGATTGACAATATATAGCAGTTAGACTTGGAGAAATTAACTGAATTAGAATTGAATTTATGATATGAATTATGATACAAGTATTTAGAGTGATATTCTTCTATTGCATTTAAGCTTAAAGGTGTCTATAACATCTTCAAGATCAATTGGTAAATTGTAATGAATGTGCATAAGTGCTAATGATGAAAGCCTCTCTTGCCCCATTGTATTACGTAAAAAGGTCTTTAAGTTTTTAAGTACACTATTGGCCCTCTCATTTTCACATGAAGTAACCGGAATCGTACAAGCAATACGTAAAAATACATGAATGTTACGGAAAAAATCTTTATCACATGCTTTTAAAGCAGTGTAAAGTGTAGCAGGTTGCTCAGCAGCATCCACCTGGCACCATTTCTGCCTCCACCTCCACACTTCAGTGGGAACCAAAGAAGAACTAGGCAAGTCATCCTTAAAGAACGATGTTGCATCCTCATATGAAAGTTCAGTAAATGTAGTAATTACAGAAGGCACTAAATTAATTAACTTTGCTTCTATCATCTGAGTGCTACCAAATCTATCATTCATTTGCTGGATCAAACTATCTAACAAAGGAAGGATGATCTACGATAGTATTCCTCAGTTGAGCCATGTTCAATATTTTCGCGATGTTGTTGCCGAGAAGCTGTTCGAGGTACTTGAAGCCAAAGTTATCTATAGCTATTAAATAGACTCACTAGTTAGGAGGCTTGAAGAAAACATCAAGTCTTTTCTGCCTTGACATACCAAGGCAGAGACACTCACAAAAAATCCACTAACAATCAACAAAAATATAAATGCTTACTCATGCACATCGAATAGAGAATGTGTGCGTTAATTAGAAGTAGCACCGCTAAATGTTGTGTACGCGTCAAGTATTTCGTTCGTTCTAATTTTGCTTGATTGATGGGGGTTGGAAGTGGAAAAGCTAAGTATTATATTGTAGGTAGAAAAGGGGGGCTCGAACGACACTCCTCGAGCCCCCTCTAGATCCGCCCCTGGCTCCAAGCATTAATTAACCCTCAGTGCGCATGCGCCTGAGAGTATACAGTAGTCAACCTGTCATTCAGTCAACAGGGGATCTGGAAGAGTACGGCTACCCAGGCTTTGAAAGCGACATCAAACTATAACACTTCACAGAGTAAGTCCCTTTAATGTGCCAGAATTGTTAGTTTTGACTTAGTTTTCAAGAAAAAGCGAGTAGAATTTCAGTCCTACAATCGTATGTTACGGTAATATGAACCTCCCCTTCAAAAACTTGCTTGTCACGTGAGCCAGCTTGCAGGTTGCAAATTACTTTTAAATAGCTAACAATTACATGCACTCAGCGTAAGGTGTTGCGTTGCGTAGTTGTTGAGCGAGCAAATACCTAACCAAGAGGTCTCTGGTTCGAACCCTCGTAGGTGCTTTTTTTCTTCTTTTTTTTCTTCCATCCTGTTCTTTTTTCTTTTTCCTTTTGTCTTCTTGCCTTATTTTCCTCTTCCTACTGTTTTTATTTCTTTCCTACCTTTTCCTTTCATTTCCTATTTCTTTCCTGTACTGTTTTTCTTTCTTTCTTCTTCCTTTTTCTTTTCTTCCTATCTTTTTTCATTCATTCCTCTTTCTTTTGTCCCTCTTCATTGTCTTTTTCTTTTTCCTGCCTCTCTTCGTGCCACTTCTCTTTCTTTTTTTTTGTTTCTACACTTTTCCTTTGTTATTATTTTCTTTATCATACTAGCTAACTAGCGCTGAGGGTTTGCATTTCAGTGCTCTAGTTTCGATGGTATCTCTAAAGCAGAATTGAGCAAAATGCAGCATGAAGACATTCAGCGTTACATAAAATCCTGTGATAAGTGCCAGAGGTATGCAAAGTCATCACCTCCGAAGGCTCCCCTCATTCCTACTGACATTGTTGTCGAGAGATTTGACAAGATAGCAGTTGATATTGTGGGGCCAATTCAGAAATCTAAGCGAGAGTATCGTTTTATCTTGACAGCTATGGATCTGGCCTCTTTGCTAGACCTATGAAAGGTTTTACTTCCGATAAAACAGCCGAAAATTTATTTGCTATTATCTCTTTTACTGAACCACCATCCGCTATATTATCTGATCAGGGATCAAATTTTTTGTCTAAGGTTCTTTCACAGCTATATGACAAGTGTGCCATACAAAGAATTAAAACTTCTCCGTATAGGCCGCAGAGCAATGGTCAACTAGAAAGAGTGCATTCCACCTTGAAAAATGTTTTGCGGAAAACTATTGCAGACAAGCATGATTGGCCATTAGTATTGGATCTTGTTCTCTATTTTCTTAGAAATTACCTCACTCGCGACATGCAGTGTTTCATCCAGACATTCTTGCAAGGGGGGGCAAAATAGAGTTTTGAAAATGTAAGGGGGGGCGGGCGGCACTGGTCACCATGGGAGTGAAATAGAATTATTGGAAGGCCTATGTCCTACATTAAAAAAACATAATCTTATCTAATGAGGTCTGCATATGTCAGATCCTGACAAGTTAATTCAGCTACTCATTTTCACCTCCACCGTCTAGCAATTTTCAGTCAACTGTGACATTCACTATTTAGATGCTTTTCACACACTATTCAACTCTGACTCTCACCTCCCCTTAGGTTTATCACACGTTGATTCACACTTACGGTTGCTGGCTGGCTATAAAAAGGCCAGCCCTCAGCTCACCGTAGCAGTTGTTGAGTTTTGATCTATACAGATTCTACAACTTCCAGAACCAGAACTCTAAGCACTCGTAGTCCCTGACAGCTTAAGATAGTCTCAAATGGATATTCGCTCTTTCTTCTGTGGTGCAAGCTCTTCAAAGTCACCTGGCCACTCAAGTAGCAGTGACACAGAAGATAAAATTGACAGCAATCAATCTGATACTGAGTTTTTGGAGCCAAGTCCTGCCAAGAAAAGATTAATTGTCCATGAGAAGCATGCAAAGGAAAGATTAACTACACATGAGAAAAGCAAGAAAATCACTGCAAGCAGTCGAAAATACAACAAAAAATGGGAAGAGAGCTTCAATTGGCTGATGTTTGATAAAAATTTCCAAGGAGCTTTTTGTAAGGTTTGCAGGAAGAGAGGAATTTCTCTTCAAAGAACAGGAGGAACATGGATCTCAAAACCTTTCACGAACTGGAAGAAGGCAATAGAGAAGATGAAAATTCATGCAAAGAGTGATATTCACCTCCTATCATGTGAAGCAGAGATGGCTGCAGCTACAGCACTACAAGAAGGGTCAGTCATTCAGCAACTCCAACAAATTAATGATGAGGAAAAGTTGAAGAACAGAATGGCCATTAAAGCTCTAATTCGTTGCACCCATTTTCTAGCTCGTCGCCACATACCCCACACAACAAATTTTGATGAACTTATTGATCTAATCGTAAGTTGTGGTGCAGAAGATTTAAAGGGGTTCCTTGAAAGAGCTAGATTAAATGCAACCTACACATCTAAAGTTGCTGTTGTTGAATTTGTTGAGGCAGTTGGCTTATGGGCTGAAGAATGTTTACTGAAACGGCTTCGCCAAGCTTCCCATTTCAGCATAATGGCAGATGAGTGCACTGATGTGACGACCACAGAAGAGCTTTCAATTTTCTTCCGCTGGGTGAACATGGACGGTCAACCTGTTGAGCACTTCTTAGATATAGTTCCATTGAAAGCTACTGATGCAAAGACTATTTATTCTGCCCTTGTTGAATTCATGAAAGATAAAACATACAGATTAGCAAGCTGGTGGGTATGGGATTCGATGGAGCAGCTACTTTCTCTGGGAAACACAATGGTGTGCAGAGTCTCCTGAAGAAAATTTCACTTCATGCACTTTTCGTACACTGCCATTGCCATTTGCTACAGCTAGCATGCGTTCAAGCAGCTAATGCTACCAGTGAGATAAAACATGTGTACATCACACTCACCACCCTCTGGAAATTTTTCCACTATTCTCCTAAGCGAGCTGAGAGTCTCAAAGCAGTACAGCAGGTGCTTGACTTACCTGAGCTGAAAGTTGTGAAACCATCAGATACTCGCTGGCTGTCCCATGAATGCTGTGTGAAGGCAGTCAAAGCTAGCTACAGTGCAATTGTGACTGCTCTAAACAATATCTATGAGCAGACACATGCACCTGAAGCTCTAGGTATCAGTAAAGCCTTATGTAGGCCCTCAACTTTAGTGGCCATATACCTCCTTGATTATGTTCTGCCACAAGTGGCGAAGTTGAGCAGAGCTCTCCAGACTGAGAGAATAGACTTGACAGCTATCACCCCTCTTGTTGATGCCACTCTCAATACACTTGATGATGCCATGTTACTTGCTGCTAACTGGGTATTAGAACTGATGGATGCAAAGAATGAGATCGAAGAAGTCACTGACATCACGTTAACCACGGAAAGCATTGCTACATTCCAAGGACAAGTGGCTGAACCGTTTATCAGGATGCTGAAGGCAAACATATCCATCAGATTTATTTCACAAGATATTGTCTCCTCATTTGGCATCTTTGATCCGAAGAAAGTGCCAGCTGCTGATTCTTCTGACTTCCATACATATGGTGAGGACTTAATAGATGTACTATTAGCTCACTATGGTGCAGAGCTGCCTGCTAAGACTGCTGGTGGAGATGAATACACCAAAGAAGCTCTTATTTCCCGCGAAACCCGAGAGGAGTGGAAAACATTTCGAAGCTACTTATCGAAGAAGCCTAAAGGTAACCTGCACTTGCAGTTGAAAGAGCTCACCACAAGTGATATGCTTAGTGAAATTTTTCCAAACATTAGCACCCTGGCAAACATATGTCTATCTATCCCTGTCAGCACTGCTTCAGTGGAAAGGAGCTTCTCCAAAATGAAACTAATTAAAACACGAATTCGAAACCGAATTGGGCAATCACAATTATCCTATTTGATGAAAATAGCCATGGAGACACCCGAGACGCTCTCATCTACACAATTAAATGACATTATTACAGTATGGAACAAAAAACCTAGACGAATTGCTGTGTGAATATTGTTTATTATTAATTTGGTTTACATTTTTCTCTTAATAAATATCGGTTCTTTCAAAAGGGTGGGGGGCACTTAGAATCCAAGGGGGGGCATTTAGAACCCAAGGGGGGGCAAATGCCCCCTTTCGCCCCCCCCTAAATGAAACCCTGCATACACTTGAACTAATTCTGAAGGCGAGTCAAACGGCTGGAATTTACAACCCAGTCAAAGGTAGCTATCATCAGTTTATTTAGTCATCGGTTGGGTCAAGTCGGTGGTCTAATTCAGTAGCAGTGATGCACCATAACAACCAAAGCAGTGTATAATGCTGCCATTGTGTGTGTGTGTGTGTGTGTGTGTGGCACGAGGCAGGCAAGATGTGTTGCGTTTGTGTGTATGCTGGAAACAGTGTGGTTAATACAAATTGGAAATTGTGTTGGTATTATTCATTTCAAGAACTCATTGTGGAGACACGTGAATGTGTGTAAACATTGCATTATGACAGCTATTGTTGTTGTTGTCTATGATCTGCTGGTGCACTTCTCATCTTCATGTCATCAGTGTACACATCTTAGACTGAGGTGGGTACACGGATACATGAATGATTTCATCTTAGAGATGTTAACTAAAAGAGGCTACACTTTGTGTAAATTTCACTACAGTATCCGAACACCACATGCAATTACTCATTTGTTTTAACAAGGACAATACTACAAAGTTACCCAGTGCTAATTTTATGAAAATTTCTGAAATTTATGACTACTTCTGTAAGTTATTTGTGAGTAAGCAAAACATACTCTCAATTGACACATGTAAAAAGGACTTGATTACTTTTTGTTGGAATGTGGCTATGGTATTTGTATGATACCACTTGTGGGTAGTGATGGTGGATATTGTTGATTAATATTGGTGGTCTCTCTCTTTTTTTTTTTCTCTTTTTTTTTTTTGTGTGTGTGGTGTGTGTGTTTGTGTTTGAACTAAATGCAGCATCACTACATGACACAAAAAGTTTAAAAAAAATGCAGCTGTTAGTTGTAGTATAAGAGAACTGTCATCAGCTGTATTACTCACATGTACATGTATTAACCACTTTCATAATTCTACATCTTATATTTAGAATACATTGTTTTGGTGACTTTGCAGATATATGAATGGGCAACATAGCATAGCAGTGAACATCATTTCCTGGTATCATTAATCCACCATGGAGTCAGAGAGTGTGTAGAGCATTTGGGCATGTCCTATACTTTTAGGATAACAAGGCATCATTATGTGTCCACCTTCACCATGAAATATCTTACTATAAGTAATACTATATCTTGTGCCTAATGAATATAACATCATGGATCAATGAAATGAAAACAATAGCACTGTCTAAATTCCTGGTATATTGACATGAGCATGATAGCCAATTAAAATTTTTTAATAAATTGGTCTAGCCAATTGTCTTCAAATTGCACTAAAAGAATACATAATCATATTTTCAACTCTTTGGACACAGGGATGCAAAGTATGTGGGTTACCTTCGTTAAGTTAGGGGAGAGAAATAGAGAGTGGGAGCACGACTTTATCTAAGTTAGTGAGCCTGCCCTAGTTCTTCTCAGAAATTGTAGCGGATTGGCAGCGCTTTTGCTAGTTCATCTCGGAACTCATCCTCATCGACAGGCAGTCCGGTAACTTGATGAGGGCGTAGTTGCTATGTAAGGAACTAAGGTAGGGCTTGTAGTGCTGGTAGCACCAACTTAAACACATTCCTATCACTAATTAAAGCTTGGCAACCATGAACCCAACTTGCAACGATGAATCCTGACTTTTTAAACACGTTCCTATCACTAATTAAAGCTTGGCAACCATGAACCCAACTTGCAACGATGAATCCTGACTCTTTAAACACGTTCCTATCACTAATTAAAGCTTGGCAACCATGAACCCAACTTGCAACGATGAATCCTGACTCTTTAAAAAGTGCATGGAAGTAATGTGTGTAGGTCACCTTATGTATGTGTGGGGCATAACCTAGACTTTAGGGACCTGGCATTTGTCTGGTAACCTAGTCTATGTGTTTGGTGCTGTGTGAGAGCCGGACATGTTGTCTCCACTAGTACAGTCCGTGCAGGTGGATGAGTGTTCATGTGCATAGTTTCAGGAGATGGGGCCTTTTCACCGACCAGACTAGACTTAATTTAAAATAAAATTTCTTTTATTGGATATAGTTATTTATCTGTTATTTAAAACTAGCTGTCTAGTTTGATCTATTATGTGAATCTGTTTCAAGCTACAGTACGGGTCAAAAGAAAGTTCCCATAGCAGATCACTATTTCTTTAATTCTCCCCTCCCCCCCCCCCCCCCCTTCCCTTCACTCCTCTTTATTGCTGTTTTTGTCCTAAAGGATTGGTGTGTGTGTGTGTGTGTGTGTGTGTGTGTGTGTACATTGGGCCATCACCTTGTCGTGGTGGAGGGACTTGAGTGTACCAATGAACCTCGGAGCTATGTTACCTTGGAATCTAGTATTCCTTTGTAGGGTCACCCATGGTGAACAGGTCTGAGGGGAGGTTCCAGACTAAGCATGGTCCAACCAAGCACACTGGAGTAGGTGGGTACAAGACCAGGGCATTGCCTCATGGTGCCACATGGACCCAATTCCAGTCTGTTCCAGCTACGGAGGGTTTGCATCCATCCTAGCTTTTCCATCTGCACGAGAAGTGGTGCAGTCTATCCTGCAGCTCAGTGCTGGTTGCTGGCTGACCAGATATTGGTATAAAATCCATTATGATCTTGAGCTTGTGCCAGTGATGTGCTGTGAGTATGGCTGTCCTGCTCCCCCCTATCTTGGGAGGCCAGGTGACCAATCATTCGTAGTGGAAGTCAAGTCAAGTCAAGTGTGTACATGTGTGTGTAAGTATGTGAGTGTGTTTGTAAGGTACCATAACACAATCAGGTCATATACATATCACTTCACTAGCATCATCACTGCAAGTTATGTACATACCTTCAAGGACATGGTTGGCTGGTTTGTTGTTAGTAGTGTGGTTAATTTGGTTGGAGATAAGATGTTGTGGTTGTGCTACATATTGATGAGACAGTAGTAGGAGTAGGACTACCCAAACACTAGAACACCACAGAAGTATTTAATTCCTGTTGTCAACCCCATATTTTTTCAAGCCATAACAGACACCTCTTCTGAGGTGTGTACATGCATGTGTTTGTGTGTGCATATGATGAATGTCATAATATAATCTAAACTATATCTGTGTGTGTGTGTGTGTGTGTGTGTTCAGTTGTTTGGCTGGAACAAGGATAATGTCATAGCAACTGGCTCCTCAGATGGGATAGTCAAGTGAGTTTGGGGTTCCTTATCTATCATCCTTTTTTCTGACCTTCTTTTCTTTTCTTTTCTTTTTTTCTCTTTTTTTTTTCCTTCTTCCCTGCCTGCCTATATTGAACTATGGTGTGGACAAAGTGGAACAAAAGGGTTACCATTAACACACTGCTGACTCAAAATTAGAACGTGGAGTCTAGTTTTGGCCCAGCTCACAGTCATTCATTCAATTGCTCTCTCAACAACTAATTTTAACAATGAGATGTGAATTTTTAAGGGGG
>WLWD01005273.1_pt1 | contig 18699 bp, 11 predicted proteins | sample 6712731 | NCBI WGS metagenome assembly WLWD01 (sample SAMN12718690, study PRJNA576275) | sponge metagenome | isolation source: marine sponge | host: Mycale hentscheli | place: New Zealand: South Island, Marlborough, Capsize Point | collected 2014-11-01
CACACACGCACAAGCACACACACACGCACAAGCACACACACACACCAAAGAGTGACAGAATAGTTTTGGCATTGACTCTAGTACAGACTTTATAAGGGTAAGGTATGTTAGTGTTATTCCATGGTATCCATAAGTTAGTTATTGTTAGCCTCCATTTTATTTCTGAGCATGCTCATAAGGAGAAACACACTTCTACATACATTAATTGAAGCATCTGTTATTACTGTATAACATGTTATTTGGCGAGCGACACTTACAGGGGTAACACAATTGAAAATCGGGGATGTTTGTTTGTTTATATATATGTTTGGACGTACGTAAGGCATTTTTGTACTTTGACCCTCGCGTTTTTGTATTAGTTCGGTGGTCGACCCCGTCCCAAACTTCACTAAACAGAATCCTCTGTTTATCGATCAGTACCCGTATCACCCTAGAAATTGAATTGTTTACCATTTTGAATTCTTTTACGGGTGCAGTTAAAACGTGAAAACTTACGGGACTTCCATTTCTATTCGAGTTAGTGGCGGTGGTAAGTCAATGCGCTATTTGGCATAGTTATAAACCATACACAACAGTATTTACTTGGAAATGCATTGTCTACTAGACTAACCGCGAAGGTAAGTCTTGTGTAGGTGTATGTCCAGTTGTGTCAAAGCATTGTGTTTTACAGCCACTACTTAGCTAAAGAATATCACAAAGAAAACGTTTAAATAGCGTGTATTGTTTTGTTGTTGTTGTTTTCCTTCAATTCAAACAGTTGCAGCGAGTTGTTACTATGGTACTGAAATCCCTTTACCCTGTATGCTAAATAAACAAACTGGACCTTATTTTCAGTAGCTTTAGTAGTGTTAGAAGTCAAAATTATTCATATAAAAATATTATAGTCTTTAGGCTCGCTCGCCATTTGTGCTCAAGCACATCACTAGTATTGGCGGGTAAAATATTTGGCTATTACATGCTGGAGTACATATTGGCGGGTAAATATTTTGGCTTTAATACATTTTCCAAAACGAAATATTTTTTTTACATTGGTAACAGCAAATCACTTTCTGCTGCATATCTTCCAATCATTGCTCTTATTTCATCAGAGTAGGTCTGATAGGTGCCGTTTCTCTTTTTTTTTTGCTCCAGTGGTTGCAGAGAGTGTGCCACAGACCTATTGGCTGCCTCCTCTATCTGCGATCTAGGCCTGGGGAGTAGTGCTTTTTTAAATAACTGTACAGAGACATGCTGACATGCTAGCTAGTAACTACAGGAAATCCACGGACCACATGGAGGTCAAAGGTTATCAAAGCTACTTAGCGGAACAATAACTTAGCGGGCTTCCTGGAATCGCTAAACTCGCCAAATTAGTTCCCCAGCCAATAAATAGTGTTATACAGTAGTTCATAATCCAGATGACTTTCCTTTTTTTTTTTTAAGTTCCTGATGCTTGTTTTTGTTTTTGAGCATGCTCAGAAATGACTTTCCCTCTCTTTTTCTTTCAAGTTGCTGGTGCCTTTTTTGTTTTGGAGCATGCTCAGATATGTTTCCCTCTCTTTTTTTGCAGTTGTTAGTGTGTTTTTTTGTGAGAGAATACTCAGACATGAGTTTCCCTCTCTTTGTCTCTATAGTTGGTAGTTGTTTTACTCTCGCTATCATTGAGGTCTAGTTTGTTCCAGAAATATAGTAAGTTGTGTGTTTATAACACACAAACACTACATACTCTTTTGTAATGTTGTTATGTTATGGTTGTTTTTATTGTTGTGTTTTTTATTGTTTGTTTATTGTTTGGTTTGTCTTTTCTTACTGTGTGTAAAGCATTTGTATGTTTGTGTTCTTTTATAAATAAATTTGATTTTTCTTTCATTGAATGTATGTTTGTGCGTGTGTTAGTATTTTATATGGCACAGTAGCCATCTTAAAAAGCTTCTAAAATGTGTCGCGTAGAACTGAAGTAAATAGCCTTTTTTCAACATTTTGTTACTGTTTCTATTAATTTCAGTACTGCTAACATGAAATGCTAATAAAAATAGCCGAGCTGTTCTGTGTATTTAGTGCTAAAAGTTAAAAACTCTTCTAGTGCTATATCAGTAAGCTGAGACCTTGTACTGCCTATTAAACACTATGGAGGTCATCCAAAAAGATTTGTAGGAAAAAAAAACTGACTAGCTTTTAATAAACGGGTAGGCTAAAGTTAAAACAGACACAACACTCTAACCAGGTCCTCATTTTGTAGGTCTTCTTCCAGTTTAATCTCTAGCTGTAAAAATATCTAAACCAGTAATGGTGCTGACTCCTAGAAAGTATAGGTAGCGTAGGACAGCCGTACCACAATTCTGCAAGAATCTATGCAAAAGCAAAATCTCTTGAATGTGTAAATACAATTTTGGAAAGCAATTTCTATATTTCTAGAAGTGAGGCATAAGAGAAATAGGAAAGATTAAAAACCAAACTTTAAAACATAGTTTAATAGATTTATGAATCGTCATACTGTTTGCACCTCCTTTTGTAAACCTGCTGTCCGTTCTACTGGATGAAGTTCAAACCATTTTCTGGTGCCTTTTAATACAGGAAGAAGCATCATAATTTTCTTAATGTGTGTTTGTGTGTTCGAATATGTGACCGGCTCTGAGAAAACTGACATTGTGAAATGTTAAAAAAAAAATCAGTTTTATGCGGTAATCCTGTAGTTCTATAAGTCAATAGCACTTACCATTCATTCTTAAGCTAGGAGCGTCTATGTGGGCTGTATAAACACTCAGAAAGCCACACGGTTAGCTTCAGAACAAAAATTAAAGTGAAGAGAAAATTGTGTTTAAATGGGTATTGCAAGATTTTTCCCGGCAAAGGGCGACCTCGCGGCCAGATTTTTGTATGGAGTTTTTCTTAGTGCTTGTCTAAGACTTCTTGAAAAAAGTTGGTAAGCTTTTAGGCTTTAGTACTACTAGTCATACTGAGTAAGCTAGAGTTAGTGTTGTAAGCTATACTTCCTGTGGCCATTTTTTGCTTTAGCTTCCACGGGTATCGTCATAGAAACAGCGATTTGCTTTCTCCAATTTCAGCTGGTGCTATTAGTATGGTATACTGCCATAACTAAAACCCTTTTTTAGCAATGTAGCTTTAGCTCAAATCAGCCGAAATTTTAACCTTCAGTAGTTTGCTGGTAATGTTGCAGAAAACGCCGGAAACATTTTTTTTGATAATATTTAGCGTTTACTCTATTTTAATTGATTGTCAAAATGGTCGATTTTCTCCTAGCCAGTCATATATGATGTTAGTGTTTTATGTTTGTGTGTTTGTATGTTTTGTTTAGTCAACATTGTGTATAATTAGTATGTACGTGTGTTTGTTTACATTATTTATTGTTGTTAACAATAATATTGTTATTTTGTGGTGTTGTTATTTTGTAGTGTTGTTTTTATTTCCAGTTGTATTAATTATGAAGTGTTTATATAGCACGTGCATTGCTTGTAAAAGGATAGAGTGATTGTGTGTTTGCATGTTTTATACATTGGTTGTATTTAAAATTTGTTTGTGTGTTAATTTTTAAAGTCTTGCATTAAGACAAACATTTGAAGCAATTTGTTTGTTTGTTATTATTTACTTTACTATTTGTGTATTTATTTGTTTACTTGTATTTAGAGAAATCTCCACCATCCTTTAGCCTCACTTCACTGGGAACACTGCCATACATGGAGGGAGGGAGTCTTGCCTCTACGATGTGCAGTACTCAACAATAAAGTACTGCTACTAGATATTGACAGACTTCACATCTCTACTGACCTACACTCATGGACTACTACTAGTGCACCATATAACTACTCGTCCCCAACTACCTACCAGTCTAAGTTTGTATTGGTTGGTGGACGTCATCCCTCCACTTATGAAGTCACTAACTCTCTGTGGACTAGTACTACTGGTCTAGACTGGAAACCATCGCTACGTGCCATGCCTACTCCTCGCTACTACCCATCATCAGTTAATGGAGAATCACCAGAGGTCCTGGTCGTGGCTGGTGGGTGTGGCTCACATCACGAGGACTTGGACGTAGTGGAAGTTCTACTCAACGACCATTGGACGACTGCAGACTCACTTCCTTATTTATGCAGTGAAATGCGATCAACATTCCATGAAGGCAACTTCTACTTCACAGGAGGATGGCACAAGAGAGAGATTCTATTTATATGCAGTTTAGAGTCTCTCATAGAATCTGCTAGTAATGGCAGGACAACTCCACTAACAATATGGAGGACAGTAACCACACCTACTGTCATCTACGCTATCGCCTCGTATTTATCAAATTTAATCAGCATCGATGAATATTTTACAGTTAGCACTTACTCCAACAGAACAGAGAAGTGGATTGAGACTACTAGTGAGGGAGATGGACCAGCTAAGAAGTATGATGGCTGGATAGCTACTGCAGCATTAACAACTGGACAGTTAGTAATGGCTAACAAGAATGGAGTGTATAGAGGAACTCTGTCTGGTTAGTGTATTCTAATAGTCCTGACTAAACTCTGTCAGGTTAGTGTATTCAAATAGCAGCTCCCTCTAGAAGCCTCTCTGACTGAACTCTGTCAGGTTAGTGTATTCAAATAGCAGCTCCCTCTAGAAGCCACCCTGACTGAACTCTGTCAGGTTAGTGTATTCAAATAGCAGCTCCCTCTAGAAGCCTCCCTGACTGAACTCTGTCAGGTTAGTGTATTCAAATAGCAGCTCCCTCTAGAAGCCTTCCTGACTGAACTCTGTCAAGTTAGTGTATTCAAATAGCAGGTCCCTCTAGAAGCCTCCCTGACTGAACTCTGTCAGGTTAGTGTATTCAAATAGCAGGTCCCTCTAGAAGCCTCCCTGACTGAACTCTGTCAGGTTAGTGTATTCAAATAGCAGCTCCCTCTAGAAGCCTTCCTGACTGAACTCTGTCAAGTTAGTGTATTCAAATAGCAGCTCCCTCTAGAAGCCTCCCTGACTGAACTCTGTCAGGATAGTGTATTCAAAATTCTCTAGCCTGCAGTAATATTGGTTTCTTTTCAGCAAGTTCATATTAATATAGTCTCTTTCAAGTACAATTATAGATTATTGTTATTGTTATGGAGATTGTCCTAAAAAAATATTTTATTGTTATTTTTGGTACATTATGTTAGAACAAAATAATTTATTATTAACATGTTAATAATAATAATGTTAGGTATTTATTAGTCTTTACAACATATCTAAATTGCAGATTATCTATCTATTAAATTGCAGGTGATACTGGCAGCTGCTTCTTCTGGCAGCTATTTTTAATTTAGCTGCTTTTGCTGGCTTAGCTCCAGTACTTTGCCTGCCCTCAATCTATAAAAAATATGTAGCTAGTTGTGTGTATAGTTAAACAACAAGTCTGACTATAATACATGTGATTATAATAACCCACTACTATCATCTCCTTTTTTTTTTTTTGCATCTCCTTTCCCTTCCTAACTTCTCCCTATCTCCAATTCTTCCTTCTTAGTCCATCTCCTTCCTTTTCTCTTTTTCCTCTGATTTTGCATGTATAAATGATAAACAAATAATGTTTATAGTGTTGTTGTTGTTGTTGTGTAGTGATATCCTATTCCCCTGACAAACAGTTCATATCCAATGTCCTGCCCAGACTAGAGGCAGTGATGGGCATTGACATTGAGTCTGTCCTGGCCAACAGTCATTCTCAACTAACACAATCTACTGGAGTAGAACTACCAGACCTTGACCCACAGACAGATCCTGTGGATTATGTAGAACAAGTTATTGTCACATGGCGTAGACTACATCATCCAACATGGCAACAACTACTGGACGTCTTACAAGATATTGGACTAGCAGAGCTGAGTCAGCAAATTGACACATTCATGAGAGGTAAGAGTAGTTTTTGAAATAGTATATGTGTAATAGTATTTGTGACCGTCTATGGGAAAATCGGGCACAACGCGGCATGCGTAGACGTCGCAAAAAGATCGATTTAGTTCTTAAAATTGTATTAAATAAGCCTAACGAAGGGAACGGTTAGGTGATATATAGCGGGAATGGCTAAAGCTACGGCGATAAAACTTGGAGAGCTTAATATCTGCTTGCCGAGGAGTGTGTAAGTGAAAAAAAAAATTTTTTCGTCGGGGCCGCGTTGTGCCCGATTTTCCTGTAGACGGTCACATTTTGTGTCATGTACATTTTAATGATGTTTATGAATGCAATACTATTTTTACACTGTATAATGAAGTCTATTTAAGGTGCTGATAGATTTTATAAATATGATTGTTAGACATCAGTATTTGTATTTGTTGGATCGGTTTTATAGTCCAAAGTATGTATTTATTTGCTGTGATAGGTTACTACAAGATTGAAGATGCATACAAGCACTTCATTGTTTCCAAGGATGTGCTGGAGCTTCTGTCTTTAAAGTTGATGTTTGTTGGTCCTCCACGACAAGGCAAGAGTACAACTCGCCGTCGAGTTAGGAAAGAGATCATAGATCTTCTGTCAGCAGGAGAAGAGGAGCAGATTCATGGCAGCACAGGCACAGTGGAGTGTTCCAATATGCTAGTCCAAGGCTCGTCTGATCCAACTACAGCAGAAAGGAAGGCAAACTGGACCATTGTGCAGAATCTCACTGAGGAAGCATCCGTACTCTTTCGCAGTATCAAAAGTAGTTTTGAGACCAAATCCACTTCTAAGGGTACAAGTGATTCCCATAAAAATAGAGAAACCGCAAAAAGTGTCCATCAGGATGGCAGTGGTTCAGAGCAGTCTGTGGAAGAATCGCCACAATCTACTTTACTTGGATTTACCAAAAGTAAGCCATCAAGACAGAAGGAATCTTCTCCTGTCTCACCAACAAATGTCCAATTCTCTGATGAGGTGGCAATGTCACAAGATTATTCAGAAATAGCTGCCGTATTCAAGAAAGTGTCCCAACAACCAGAGTTTGTTGAAGATTTGAGGCATTCTTTCAGAGCTTTCTTGAGGATGGAAGATACTGGAGGTCAGCCTGAGCTGATGGACATGCTACCAGCACTCACCATAGGACCTGGCCTCTACATGCTGTTCTTTAATTACATGTTCCAATTAAATGAGGAGTATCGGGTCTTTTATCAGAGGGCTTCAGGAGAGACAAGTGCACCTGAGTTTACTCTGCAAGAGATGCTTTTGCGCACTCTGGCCAGTATATCTTGTTTCAGTTCCTCTTCCCATCTTCAACCTCTACCAGGAACAGACAACCCAGCCATTGGTGAGATACTGGAGTCCTCCAAGTCAGTAGTGTATATAGTGGGTACTCACAAAGACAAGGTTTCTGAGGAAGACATCGCTACAGTCGACTCACAGCTTCAAAAAGTGATCAGAAACACTGACTTCTACAGGAAGGGCATAGTTCAGTTCTGCTCACAAGACAAGCTTGTAGTTTCTCTGGACAACATGGGAGGAGGAATAGAAGAAATCGATCACTTGCATCAGCTACTGGAGAATGCCATGGAGAAACACTTTAAGAAGCTAAAAATTCCAGCCGTGTGGCTCCTGTTCAGCTTGTGTCTTCGCATGAGAGAAGTGAGGACAGCCAGCCTGGAGACCTGCTTGGCCTTGTCCCATGCCTTCAATATGACACCCTACGAGACCAAAGCAGCTCTGTGGTTTCTTCACCACCATGCCGGTGTTCTGATGCACTTCCCCAGTGTGTCTGGTTTGGAAGACCTGGTCATCATAGACATCCAGGTAGTGTATGACAGTATCACTGGTGTCATTCTCAAAGCCATGAGGTTTGATAGCGTAGGTCAGGCCACATCCGAGAGATTCAGGAAGACAGGTGGATTCACTATGACAGATTTGATATCAGCTACAGCTGACATTTCAGAAGATCTGATTCCACCAGAGCAACTGGTAGCTTTGCTAGCATATCTTCACATCGTAGCCGAGATTGTGTCTGTCAAATCTTCTGATACTAACTCGGTCTTAGAAGAGAAAGAATACATTATGCCTTGCGTGTTAGAAAACACTAGTGCAAAGGAACTTGACCTATTCCACAAAGAATCCTGTAGATCATGTTTGGTGGAGCCTCTCTTGATGTACTTCAGTAGTGGGTTTACTCCTATGGGACTCTTTTCTGCTTCAATGGCTTGTTTCATATCTAACAAGTCTTTTTCTTTCATTCGAGAAGGTGTCAAGAAAAACATGGTGCACTTTATGTACGGATCTAAACGAATTCGTGTAGCATTCATATCTCGATGCAACTATTTTGAAGTCGTAGTTTCATGTGATCCTACATTCCAAGACTCCATTCACCACGAATGTACTGCTCTAAAACAAGAAATAGAGGACACTCTAAAGAAGGCTAGTTCCAGAATGAACTACAACAGCTACATGGACTACCAGTTTGCCTTTGACTGTCGTTCACATGAAGGAGGGAATCATCTCGGGTTAGTTCATGAAGCAGAGTCCATTCCTTCGGTCATGGCATGCGTCATCAATTCACAAGGAATTGCAATTCAGAACAGACACCTCGTTTGGTATGAGCAGGTATGCAGGAATAGACTATGTACTCTAACTTGTAATAACTAACTGTTGTTTATTTGGTATTAGAAATATGAGAAGAAAGATCCTGTGGTAGAGATCTCTGAAAGTAAGTCAAGTTCTGTTTGTATTTATAATAATTGAAAGTGTTTTATTATTAGGTGGCAATAACTTGAGTATATTTCTGAGTGTGTATCCTGACTTGGTCCTCTCAGTGAAGCCTTGTGTCATGACAGTAGCTGATCACTGCTACAGTAAAGGACTCATATCTCCTGACATGTATGACCAGCTCCTTCAACGCCAGACTTGGATTGATGTAGAGAAGACAAGGAACCTTTTGAGTAGCGTTCGTTCAGTCTTATCATCCAGACCCTCAGCTCTCAAGGAGTTTGTTACTATCTTATCTGAAGTGGACTATTGTAAACTAGTGGCAGATAAAATACAGCAACGACTCTAGTAAGCATTTAGTTTTTATTGTAAATATTGTTATTATTATAATTGGTATTGTTTGTGTAATAGAATGGTGGATTGAATTGTGTGTCGAAGAATTCAACACTACAATGAGGACATTCATTTATTAAAGGCAAACTATATACTTATCATTTGGAAGAGCTAGAAGCTCATCACTAAGAAAGCCACATTCATCTTATTAAATAAAATAAAAACATTGTTCAAGTGTAATTTTTTTTACAATTTTTTTTTGCTAGCCACAGGAAAGGTTTATAGCTAAGCTAAGAACTATTAGAAGGGAGTGAGTGAAAATTAGGTGAAACTCTATGAGACACACATATTTAAATGATCCAAACCATCTTTCGAAAATATGTGACGTTTATAATGACAGAGATTGGTCCAGTGAGGCTATGATTTAGGTAAAGGGTCGATCTGTTTAGCTGTATTGCTTGCGCTGTACTGTAGCTATTGATATTTGTCTCGCCAGCCCAAGCGTAGAGGCAGGTACCAGGTCTGGCTATACCTGAAGTTTGCAGAGCATTGTTAAAGATGAGTTGGGGACCGTGCGGCAGCGCGTATTCCCGTGTTCCTTGTTCAAAAGTGTCTTTGAGCATATCTTGCTCTAATCTCCAAGACAAAGATGTCTTCTCCAAATCAGACCCAATGGTCGTAGTCTACCTGAAGGGAGCAGGTCACGTGGACTATCCAGAGGTGAGCAGGTAACACTGATTCTTATAACAGATATCATCACCACTTAGTATATTTAGTATAACTGCAAGATGAAGATGATGACTATGATAATGATCATCAATAATTGAAATATTTACTTAAGAGCATTGCTAGAGAAAATGTGTCTCTTCAGCATACGTCATCTTCACTCTTGAAGGCAGATCAATTATTAGAGCAAGCAATGGAAAATATACAGAAATAATAACTTATACGTACTTTGAAGGCTCAACTAACTACCCTTTACCATGTGGGTGTGTCTCTTTGTAGTATGGTCGCACAGAATGGCTGAAGAACCCAGAGTTTGCCACAACCATAGAGATGGACTACTTCTTTGAGGAAGTGCAGGAGCTGAAGTTGATGGTGTACGATCTGGACAACGCCACCAGTTCTCTGGAAGATGACGACTATCTGGGAGGACTTGAGTGTTGTTTGGGAGAGGTGAGGTCTTCTTCCTTTAGTGCCCACAAACTGTGATGATGTTGGCATGTTATGACCAGATTGTCAGTTCCTCTCCGTTCCAGCGTAATCTAGAAGGAGGTAAAGGGAAGAAATCACAAGAGACGAAGGGAACAATAACAGTGAGTGGTGGGGGAGGGAGGGAGGGAGGCATTCTATAGCTTGTCATATTTTACATATTCTCTATACATGTCACATGATAGTCACATGATAGTCATGTGTAGATGATCCGACTACATGATGGCATACACACACATACATACAGGCATGTATACATACATACACACACATACAGTGAGAGACTGTTGTTTTTGTGAGAGTGAGAGAATGTGTGAGGGTGTAACTGATCATTCCTGTCAGTTCCTATGAACAGCTGGACTCACACTGTATAGACTCTGAAGTGGATTAGAAGTGCATTTTACTTTAATAAACAGGACCTGGATCAACACTTTTTAAATTAACAGTATAAGGTTATCATCTGACATAGTTACTTTGCCAACTTCAATAAAAATGGAAGAAAAGAAAAAAAGAGGAGAAAGTGGAATAACATTATTAGTGACTTCAACTAAAGAAGTAACCAGAATACTTGGACAGCCTTCTTGAGCTGAATTGTGTTTACATGTTTGAAATTACGTACTTGTATTGGTGTGTGTGTGTGTGTGTGTGTGTGTGTGTGTGTGTGTGTGTGTGTGTGTGTGTATGTGTTGACCAGGTGAGAACAGAAGAGGTGTCTCTGAACTCCTCCAAGTTGGAACTTCAGTTTGCAGGAGAAGACTTGGACAAAAAGGTGGGTGTTAGTCGTAATATATGGGTGTGGTCATGGGTGTGGTCACTAACAAGGGATTGTAGTTGACAGAGATTGATCAATAAGGAACCTGTTTGATGCATGTTCAGGCTGTTGCTAGGTGATGTAATGAGATAGTGAGGATGTGTGTTGTAGGACTTCCTTGGCAAGTCGGATCCATATCTTCAGTTCTCCAAGAAGAACCCGGACGACTCATTCACACTTGTTCATAAGACTGAGGTGAGGGTCTGGTAAGGTGTTGACAAGCTAACATTGTTAGGTAAGGTGTGGTGGATTTAGTAATAAGTTGATTATTTGATCAGGTTAAGTGACGCTGGTGAGTAGATTTGACATTAATTGGAGTCATTAAACGGTAAGGTGTGGCTGATTGAATGGAATTTAGATGTGTATGGTAAGGTGTAGATAAGCTAACGTTAGTGGATTTGACAATGGAGTCATTGATGTACTAATAATGAGGCACACCCAATTAGTAGTCAGTTGTGGACAGTGTGGTTTGTGGGCGTGGTGTGGTTGCTTTGTTAAGAGAGTTTGGTTTACATGATGGGCATGTCTGGTTTTTGTTGTTAGGTAATGGTTGCTATTTTCAGGTGATCAAGAACACTCTCAACCCAGTGTGGAGGCCATTTGAGATGTCTACTCAGAAACTGTGCAGCAATGATTGTTATCAAGGTGCGAGAGAGAGAACTGACAGAAGAAATCATTTTACTTTTTCTACTGTACATGTCAATCCATTGGTGTTTGGTCACTGGACAACATTGGTATGCCATCATTTGCATGCATCATGTGACCACACTTGTAGGTCATGTGACTTCAGTTATACTTGTCCTTATACTCTGTGCAGGTGGAGTGTTATGACTGGGATGCAGATGGCAGTCACGATCTGATTGGGACATATAACACCAGCATGGCCGAGATCAAGGTAGGCCACACCTTAGATAACCACACCCCCTTATTATGGCACGCTGGCTTCTAGGATGGGCTGGGAAAGAAGTGGGAGTTTATTCATCCTACAAAGAAGAAGAAGAAGAACTCTGGACTAGCCAAGCTACTATCAGTGAAGGTACAATACTTTATCTTGTGTTCTCTGCATAGTTTATTTGTATTGTAGGAGAGGACAATTTATTCCTTCCTTGACTTCATCATGGGAGGCTGTCAGATCCACTTCACTGTACGCATAGACTTCACTGCCAGTAATGGAGCTCCATCTGACCCTAGGTCTCTCCACTACCTGGACTCTATGAAGCCCAAACACTAGTGCCATTGTGGGGTGGGAGAAGTCTGCCAGTACTACTGTGACTCGTAAGTTTATAGTATTGCTTATATATATATATATAATATATATATGTGACAGTGCCTAGGAAAAGGGACCATTTCCGTAAAATCAAAAATGTACAGTAGAGCCCAAACACCGACAAAATTTTTTTTTTTTGATTTTCTTTTTATTGGCCCACAGGCATCTCCTACCCTTTAGCTACACTGACACCAAATTTGAGTGGCTGAAACAGTTGTTAAAGGTCCGAGCGCCCCGTTTAAACACAGTCACCTTTTACTCTCTATTTTGACCTTCCGTGCGTGCATGGAAATCCAACCCGCGAGTAATTGAAAAACGTGGGCGAATTCAATTTGTTGCCTAGCAACAAATTACCTCTACCTCGGATTATCGCCGGTAAATTCTTATAAGTTTTTGTTAAGAATAGAAATAATAAATGTGAATAGTCAAGCTATATAGGTTTATGTTGCTATTTATGGAGTTACTGTAACTATCAAACTGTTGGAAACAGAAAAAAAAAAGAAGCACAAAACGGCCTGCAAAATTATGTCTATATGCATCTAGTGCTATTTAAAGCCATACCTGTCTAGTACTCTTACACAATGTAGGGTCTAAACTGAGTAAGGCCTCCCCCATGAAGTAAGCGGCCCCAACTATAACTTACTGCCGTACTTATGCTAGGAAAATGGTGGCGATCAGCTGAACAACAGTCTTACGTAACCTGTAACGCGGACTTCCGGTTAGATTACGGAATTCAACGTTAACTCAGCGAGAAATTGAATAAGAAGTTTTAATCGCAGTTTTCTCGAAATGACTGTGCTCAAGTTGGTCAGATTGCCGCTCGTATATTTAGTGAACCAAGCAGCGCCTGCCTATAAACTTGGTATCAAAACACTCCATAAGAAGTGCTCTACACAGTGGTATGAATAACTCATTTTTCATTTTTTTACGGAAATGGTCCACTGTCACATATATATATATATATTTATTAGGTACTGAACAGAGCCTGATAACTGTTGCCACATAGAAAATGCATTAAAGTAAACAGGATGTGGCTTAGGGCAATATTTTTCCATATCACCTGTGTTCATAGTTATTACGTTGGGTTATTACGTCCCCCTAGGTAAATTTCTTGTTACCAAGGTATTCGCGCATGAGCAGCCTAATAAATTTATTATCCATTGGATACCCGAGAATATCACTCGTCTGATTGGCGGTATTTACGCTCGTGCCTGCGGCACTCGCGTAAATACTAAGCCAACAGACTCGTGATATTCTCCTGTATCAAATGAATAATATATATACATTATGCTCACACACATACTCAGACTTGCATTCACCAGGGACGTGAGAACGTGTGTGACCATGTGGCCATGGTCGCACCATTTAACAAAAAGGGGTGTGTCAATTAATTTTCTACTCTTTACCTGATCTAGATATCGTGTTGGTTGTTTCCGCACTGGGAGGTTGAAATGGAGTAGTCAAATTAACTTCTTCCAGGATTGAATACGAGCCTTATGGAAGATTTTTATTAAGCTCCATACAAGCCTGGTCCTTCAGTTACTATTCCAAAGAGATCTTTTGGATAGCAAATGTAGTTCAGAATTGTTTGGTGTGATTAAAGTGGTATTTGAATATGCAGAGTATAAACTAAAAATCTTTGGTTCATTTGATAAAAACAAACTGCTGTATTATCTTTTCTATTAATCAAATTCATTACTTGAATAAATGAGTGGGTGTGGTTAAGTGGGTGTGGTTATAATGGCCGCAACAATTCTATCTGGTTTCCTACTCTCCTGTTCACATACTGACACACAGACACACATACCCATACATACATTTAGGCGGCATTTAGGGCAGCAGGTGGCCAAGTGTGGGTGTATTCACTCCTGCTAAAAATGTCTTCACTGTAATGTCTCTCTCATACACAACAGATTGTGTCTGTATTATACTCTTATTGCCCTTCCTAAATTCTGAGAAAGTTGCTTTTGCTCCTCCTAAATTCATTCTCTGTGTGCATCTCTGTGGTGTGTTTGTTTGTTTGTTTGTTTGTTTGTTGTGTAGTTTGCAGCATGCCCAGTCAGACTCGGCCAAGTGTCGTGGGTGGATCAGACTAGTGGTGAATGAGTGTTCTCTGGCTAGCTACATCACAGTCCTCTGTCAGGACAACTCCATTCTCACTTCTTATTATGAGACGTACAGTTTCATCAGAGATCCATAGATGACGTCTACTCTCACGGAACTGCTGGCTGGAGTCACACACATTGCCTTCAATCTGTGAGTGTCTCCAGGGAGGTTGGAGTGTGTATGAGGAAAGGTGTTGGAGGGGGGGGGGGGGGGGGGGGGGGGGGGGCAGTGCATTAGTATCTGTGTGTGAAGTCTGCCAGTACAAGTCATAATATATATTCTGAATTCTGGTGGTTAACTTATCAAAATCAGATTTATTGGCTATTGTCCATGAGTATTCCTGAGAGTCTCCACCCACTTTTGTAGCTGTATCGATATCCTGTATTCATATCATCATATGAACTCACACAACTTGACTGCAAAAACACTTAAAAAACCACAGCCTCTGGTCCCAGCTAGTGTATTGTATCCAGGCTGCGATATTGTGGTGGTACCAGGCTGGGATATTGTGGTGGTACCAGGCTGGGATACTGTGGTGGTACCAGGCTGGGATATTGTGGTGGTACCAGGCTGGGATACTGTGGTGGTACCAGGCTGGGATATTGTGGTGGCACCAGGCTGGGATTTTGTGGTGGCACCAGGCTGGGATACTGTGGTGGTACCAGGCTGGGATATTGTGGTGGTACCAGGCTGGGATACTGTGGTGGTACCAGGCTGGGATATTGTAGTGGTACCAAAGCTGGGATATTGTGGTGGTCACTGCTTGAAGGTGCTTGTTTTACTAAATTGAGGAAACTATTACACTAAAGATTTACTGCATAGTTTACTCATTTAGTAAAACATACTTAGTTTTACTTGACAGGAAACCTTAAGTAAAACATTGTACCATGTTTTACTGCAGTTTTACAAGTCTGGTCTTTTACACCTTTGTTTTACTCATGGTTTACTGAAGGGTCCAAACGATGTTAGTTAACTATTAACTGCATTTAACTAATTGTTTAGTTAACTTCTTGCATTATTACTAATGATGTGCTTCAGCACAAATGGAGAGCGAGCCTAAAGACTGTACTATTTTTATATGAATGATTTTGACTTCTAACACTGAAGCTACTGAAAATAAGGTCCAGTTTTTAAATTTAGCATACAGGGTAAAGGGATTTCAGTGCCATAGTAACAACTCTCTGCAACTGCTTGGAAGGAAAAAAACAACAAAACAATCACGTTATTTAAAAGTTTTCTTTGTGATATTCTTTAGCTAAGTAGTGGTTGTAACACACAATGCTTTGACACAACTGGACATGCACCTACACAGACTTATCTTCGCAGTAGTCTAGTGGACAATGTATTTTCAGGTAAATACTGTTGCGCACGGCTTATAAGCCTGTGAAAGAGAGAGAATACATCTAATGAGTAGAAAGAAATTGTGAAATATTTTTATTACATCACTTGCTGTGAGGACAGGCTTGTGCTCCTGCGAGAGTTCCTAGCCCGGCTCTAGGAACTTTGCTTGCATGACTCACAGTGCCTGCTTAGTGCACAGGCATCCTGGCTCTACCAAGTGCGCATAACCGCTAACGGTTGCAAGATAATTAGCATTTTGCATTTTTGTTTCTAATATACAGTGAAATATGCCAGAGAGTAGTGAGGTCATATGCTCCCTATAGTGAATCTAGTCTAAAAAGGCTATGCTTTATTTGTGTATGTACATTGATTTTCCCACAAATATTGGGCATTTGATGTGACATACATCAGCAACAATCAACAATTCACTTTCTGTGCATTTCAATGCAGTGACATCGTGAGTGTCAACATGGCCAGCTATTACACTTCTATACAAAATATCCTGAAGGCATCTTTTTTTTTTCTTTTTCTTTCTTTCTTTTTTTTTTTCTTTTTCAAAATATTTGCTTACCAGCAGCCCTACCCCTCAACTAATGTTTCCTTGGACAAGATTAGTGTGTCTGTGCTAATGAACCATCTATTTACTAATTAGTGTACTTTGGGGCAGGTGAGACAAATTATTACACTGAAACCTCTCTATTCAGAACTATGTGGGACCAAAACTAAGAAATGTCCCCTAACTCAGAAACACATTCAAATATTATTCACTGGTACCTTTCGAACTGTCCAGATTAACCTCACTGACTTTCCTTCTTAATTTCCGCTATAATTATCTCGAGCTTTCTTGCTTGAGTTAAAATGCTATACTTGAGTGACGTGACCTTTCTTCCATTCCCTCCAGTCATTAAGTTCTAGAACTAGTGGGGCCCACTGAACTAGCATCTTGATTTCCATGTTCCACTCTCCTCAACACCGCAATTGAATTCTCAAAGTAACACGTGAAAATATTTACACAATTTTATTCATTGATTTTGGTTTGGTAGCTTATTAACAGTCATTCACTGTTTATTAGTGTCTGGTAGACAGAGGTGTCCGTAACTTAGATGAACGGATAAGAGAGGTTCCAGTGTATCTGCAATCTTCTTGTTGATCTTTTATCAGTTCATCCTAGTTACCTCAGTTTATACTTTTATATATTATTAAGTATTCTCCATAGTATCTACTTTCACATTTACACACACACATATATACTTGTAACTCTTATTAACACTCAGCACGCATGCTCGAGAGAATTATAGTAGTGCGTTGGTCTGTCTGTCTGTCTGTTGACATTCAATTTCATGAATGGCTCAGAACTAACCTTTAAACAAGTATGACCTGACCCAGTATGAGAATTTAAGTCCTTTAAATGGACTACTTTTTCAAATTTCGAGCTAGTTTCCTAGGAAATGTGGAGAAACTTCAGCTCCAAACAAGCGCAAGCTAGATGCAACAAACCTTACCTTTTGCGTACATGGTTTTACATCATACAGCAGTCATGTGATCACTTATAGTTCACATGTTTTCTCTTAACCGCGTGTGTCCTCGGTAGTTAGAAGTTAAAGTAATCTGAAAAATTAGTTGTGTAATAATGCGCTGAGGGTTTGTACCCTTGGTGCTCTAGTTCTATTCAGTCCTTCCTATTTTTCCTTTACTACTTTGTGCTTTCATTTTTCTATTTGCTAGACTTAAGCTTATCCATACAGTTTTATATTCTTGCTTGCTTTTGTGTGTCTTTTATTTTGTTTTGTTTTATGTTCTGTAATTGTACTTTGTTCTTTAGTTCTGTATCATTTTGGTTGAATTTGAGACTGAGTACTGATAGGGATCTTGAGCATACTGGGAATAGTGGATAGACCTGAGTCAGTGTATGTAATTAAGTCTCTAGATATTTGAGACTGAGTACTGATAGCGATCTTGAGCATACTGGGAATAGTGGATAGACCTGAGTCAGTGTATGTAATTAAGTCTCTAGATATACTAGGAATAGTGGATAGACCTGAGTCAGTGTATGTAATTAAGTCTCTAGATATTTGAGACTGAGTACTGATAGGGATCTTGAGCATACTGGGAATAGTGGATAGACCTGAGTCAGTGTATGTAATTAAGTCTCGAGATATTTTAGCTTTTTTCTTTGTTTTTGTTTGTAGTTTTTGCGTGATAGTTAGGCCGAGTTAGTATAGCTTTACCTGATTGTTATGTGCTACTCTAAGCTACTCATCTTGGCTTGGACCATTACAAAGCTCGCTCCGAAGTAGTTAAAACTATCTCCCCAGTATCCTCCAAAACTGAAGAGAGAGTGCTATTCTGGAACTCAATACAAAATTTTATGGGAATAGAAAGAAAAAAACGCAGCTACCCACTCTATAACGACAGAATGGATCATTTGAAATGTGCACTGTAAATGTGTGTGTGTGTGCGTGTGTGTGTTTGTGTGTATGGTATAGCTCTGGGCCTGAGATCCTAGCTCAAGCCCCACTCTGGCAATTTTCCATTTGGTTTTTTCTTCCTCTGCCTCCCACCAGCCCCACCAGTCAACCCAGCTGTGATTAGATGCCTGGCATTTGCTGGGGTGCAAATTCAAGGTAATGAAACAGTGTTGGTGCCCACATCACTAGTTTATTTGTTACAATAAAATGAACTACTACCAGACTCCCCCAAATTTATACCTGAATTTCCCTATAAATACATAAAAAATGTTTACTTGGAAACTCTGGTATGTACAGGTGCTTATGTGTGTGAGGCTGGACACATTGTACATACATGAGTGTTTGTGTGGTCCCTCATCTGAAATTACATGGGTGAGATCAACCAAGATGTAGTTGTGGTTGTGTTAATGTTTGTTGTGTGTTCATGATTGCCTTGGTTGGCAGTCATCAGCTATTCTTGGTGAGGGACTATTGCCTCAAAGCAGTCTCTCTTGTGTTTTTATTTTGTTGTTCATTGGTGGGTTTTTTTGTGGGGTCATTCTAAACTTGTAGATTTA
>WLWD01005463.1_pt1 | contig 18698 bp, 9 predicted proteins | sample 6712731 | NCBI WGS metagenome assembly WLWD01 (sample SAMN12718690, study PRJNA576275) | sponge metagenome | isolation source: marine sponge | host: Mycale hentscheli | place: New Zealand: South Island, Marlborough, Capsize Point | collected 2014-11-01
TTTTCGTTTGTGAACTTAACCATTTTCACTTTCACATTCAATTTTGTACACTGGTGTGTGTGCTAAGGTTTACTCTGTATTATTGATTGTGGTGGCTTACTGTGGTACTGGTAGAATATATTTTGGCCACATTTTGTTTTTGAGTTTTGAGTTTTTATAAAGCTAGTATTTAAATTTTGAACTAACCGTTGTAATGGCATTATTACAATGTCCGTAGTGTAGTTCTAAATAAACAGTGCCAAAACTAGCTAGACATGTTTTATATTTATTTCTCAAATTTTGTTTGAAATGTCCAATTAAGCAAAATTAAGCAAGAAACGAGAAAAAAAATCATAAGTTGTTGTTGCAATTTTACCCTTTCACCGCTGCATTGTCAGGGAAATGAAATTGTTTTTAAACATTCTCTAAAAATGTTTTTAAAAGAAAAAAGAACTGCAGATATTTAAACAACTTGCCATATCTGATACTAGACTGTCTGTTACAAATTCTGAGTCCAGTATAACTACTTCATCCTCATGCAAATCTTCACATCTGTTTTGCTATAGTCTAACATTGGATTCCTTCTTAAAGCAACTCTCTCTTGTTGTTGAGTGGCTTCTGTAGGCATAAATATCTTCTGTACCTTCTGGTTTATTGTATTCATCATCTATAATGGCGAGGATGCTGTTAATCCATGTCTACTACCTCTACAATGGGCCGCCTGCCGCTATTTTGCGGAAGTAAGCCTAAACTCAGACTTCAAAAGCTGCCCTAATGTTTGTGTTGTAGCCTTAGTGATACTGCCATAAGGAGTTGGAAAATCACTTACTAATTACATCGCTGACTTCAGAATAAACATCAATTTTCCTGAGCCATTACTTCAAACAACCGTATGGTGGTTACAGTAGTGAAAGGGTTAAGGGTCAGTCACACAGAGACGTCTGGGTGCCAATTGTAGCAAGTTGAATAATTTGCTACTGCAAAATATTATCTTTTTTGCAATGAATAATAGTACTCACCTCAGCTGTGCCTCTCATTACAGATGGGGTGGGGTGGGTCATTTGGAAAAATAGCAATCCTCAAGTATGAAAATTAATGGTTCCAGAATTTATTCTGGCGTACGACTCAGGAATGGAAGACTGACATTGGTTCATTCTTATCACTGCTTGGGGTTATAAGGTTTCAACCTTATATAACCACAACATTTTTTTAAAGTATGAAATGTTACGGAAGTAATTGACAAGAGTTTACACGCTGTAGTGAGTGAATAGCTAGAAATACCTTACAGTTGCAGTGCACACAGGATGACTCAATGATGTACATGAATAGGCTTCTAAATGTGTACCTCCATAACATGGTAAATGTGGATAAGTCCAATTGGCAGTGGGGTTATTTTTGGAAGATTCAATATCCTAATTAACCTTCATCGCGCATGTTCGAGAGGGCTATAGTAGTCGTTCTGTCTGTCCGTCTGTCTGTCATGCTCTGATTTTGGAGATTACTGACATTTAACCATTGATTTAGGTATGAACTTACTCAGAATGATAATTTAAGGACTTTTATTGTGCTACTTTTTTTTTAAGTTCATGCAGATTTTTGAGAAAACGTGAAGCTTTCAGCTCCGCGTATGTACTAGCTTTTGTGGGTAACGCCCCCTAGTCTTAATCATGCGAGCAAACAATTCTTGCTTCCCGAGGTAGATTTGTTTTATGCTGGGAAGCTAACGGTGTTGCTGGAAATGGAATTTTGCGTTGAAAATATAGACAGGTGAATGTCTCTTGCCTGTTCAGCTTCTTCTCTTATGAAGACAGCGTTTACATGTACTGTTTACATTGCTTGAGCTATATTGATGCATGATATCTGATAAGAATAGCCAACAAGTTATTCTTTTGGTCTGAGATGATTTTGTAATAGCTAGCTAGTGTATAAGTATCACAGAGTTCACACATTTAGTGCTTCACTTTTAATACATGTTTCACCTTAGTTATACATGCTGGCCTGCAACAATATAATAGCTTCATTGGACAAACAGCTGAATTAGCTGCTACAGGATATACATGCATACCAGCTGAAATGACCTATACATTTCCTGAAGTCAATACAGGGCCTATTTTTCTGTACACTTTACTGTACTAGTCCTTAAGTTATGCAGAACAGGTTCATGGAAAGTGCTGGAAAGTGTATGGGATAGTTTTTCCTGTACTAAAAGTACAGGAAATCTCAATATTTTCCCAGTGCAGGCCCGGAGTAACCGGTCCGGTTGGTCCGATTTTGGCCGGACCATCTTTTAAAATAGGGAATTTCAAAATAACTATTATCTTTAAAGGGAAATCCCAAATTGACAATTTACCGATTATTTTCATTCTCTCGCAGTTCGTTTAGCGGTGGCTTAGCATTAACGATTGCGATAATTACCGAAGTCTAAGATATTTATTTTTTGCAAGTGTAAGTTTGCAATGTAGGTAGCACTGTCAGTAACTACTCTAGCTATGATGACATCATTCTAAACTAATACAAAATTTCTTTTTTATATAGCTAGCTATTTACGATAATAGTGAATACAAGAATGTATAGACTGGTCCGTAGCTACACCTATGAACTGTTTTGGCCACACCCATGAACTGTTTTGGCCACACCCATGAACTGTTTTGGCCACACCCCCTTCCTAGCCGGACCAATTCATGAGAGCTTCCTCCGTCCTTGCAGTGTAATCAAAAGCAGGAGTTAATGGACCACGTACACTAGCAACTGTGTGGCCTTTACTGTGAATGTATAGAGCGTAATATTTTCTCTGTAAGCTAATGCATCTGCATCCATGCAGCATTCATATGTCACATTAATTACGTCCTGACAAGTAATTAGCTAATTGACTTGACAGTTATTGGGAAAAAAAATTGTGTACTAGTTAGTTTGCTGACAATTTTGCAATCCATCAAAAGTACCGAGTAGACACAGTTTAATTGATCAGCCATTTACGTATGTAGTGACAGATTGTAACTACGGGTCTGGTGAACACTGGGCTGTCATGCTATGGCTTTATCACCCAAGCAAGAAATACGTACTGCTTAGAAAACTGGGATATAGTAAAGTAGTTGTGAATATTGCAATTAGTAGGCATCTCGGTAGGCGTGGCTAACAAAATACGAGTTAAGATCATCAATTTTATACACAAAAACCAGATTAAGCATAGTACCATAAGTAATCTTTAGTTTGGCAAATAGCAGTGGTTTTTAATGTCAAAAAAATAATTCATACATCTCCAGTTTTACGATAATTTTTGGTCACAACTATATTACATATATATATATATATGGAAACCCAACGAGCATGTTGGTTTACCCCATCATGTTTGCATGTGTGAGTTCTAATAGCCTAGTGGTGAATAATAGTTGGGGAGTGAAGAGTGAATTGAGGGCTGGCAAGTGTTCACAGTTGAAATATGAATTTTTATCATCGAGGTTTCGTCAATGGAAATTGGGTAAACTTATGTGTGATACTTTTTAATTTAAAACTGCGGCTTTGTATTATTTGTGGTACAAGTGTTTTTAAAAGTTTTGTCACCTGTATCACAGTAACTGGAGTCCACATACATGTATGTATATAGAGAATTGAAACTCGTGTCAGTCAATACTCTAAATTTTTTTTATAACATTGTCAAAAATTAAGTATGCTGATAGCCTATACAATCTGTTCTGAATTGCTGGTCAGGCTCTTTGGATGTTGTTTACATTACAAATTTTGTGGTACAGAGGACAGTTTCTGTGTATGTTGAAAGTTCTGTGCAGTATTAGGATTAACTGGTAAAGGGTATTTGATACTTGGATTGTTTTTGGTTGCTTACAGTAGAAGACAAAAGAAAGTTCCAGATTCCGTTCCGTACGTAGTAAGGCTGTAAAACGGTAGTTTTTTTGGTTGTAGTTTTTACCGTTGTGTACCGTTTTGACTAAATGGCCAACACCGTTTACTAAAACGGTAATAAAAAAAACGTTTAAGCTTTTCATTGATTCATTGATATATTTTCTAGCTAGAAACACATCCATAGCTATGTCAGTAAGCTAAGGCCTAGTATCACCCATTAACGCTACAGGAATAGTGCGAAGACGCTCGTATAAAAATTTAACTTGCTTTCTGAATCAATAAAGCGTGCAGACCAAAGTTTGGACGGGCACACAGCTATAATGAGGTCTGCACTTCGCAGATCTTCTGTTAGCTACTGATGGACCTCCAGTAGTAAAAAATCTAAGCCCAAGAAGGCCCTAACATTGAGAAAACATTGATACTGTGCAGTAGTTGAGCTAACAATTAGTCGAGCTAACAATTCTCCGTGAGACAACTTTGAATAAGACGGCTTCAAATATTTTTACCTGAAAAGCTCCGTCTCATGAGCCTGTAAACAAAAAATCGGAACGTTTTATTGGATACACGATTTTTTATATTTCTTTGAGCGAGACATACGGTGAGCTAGAAAGATTAAAACAGTAACAAGGTCGGATGAAATGGCCGTTTTTTACCAAATGACGTATTGTTTTTTCCTCCCGTATCTTAATCATGCGACGGCCATTCTACGGAACGGAATTTAGAACTTCATTTTGTCTCCTACTGTTTGTGTGTATATAGCTTCTATATCACCTTCCTGAGATTCCTATGACAGTCTCATAATCTGTATACAATATTTTCCAACTATGTATATACAACTAGGGGAAGAAAAAATGTGTATTCTGATTTGCCAATATGTGAAAGAATTATTCACAAGAACCTTACCATAACATAACATGGCAATATAGTGAACAGCAGAGCAATGCAGGTTGGGGTTACATAGGTCATGTATACTGATATTGGATATGGTTATTGAAATCGATGTATACACGTGTCTCACTCAGTGCAGGATTTGAAAGTAACAGGAGGAAATAGTGAGTCAATGGTCACAAGATGACTGTATTCATTGTTTGCACTACTTAACGTTATCACGGGCAATCTGAGGATTGCTTTGTAAATGATGGTCATCAGTGTATTCCTTTAGTAATAGATCTGGTACAACTGATTGAATACACACATGCTTGCATGCACTCTATGAATACTATACATTCATACAACACACACGCATGCATACAATACACATATGCACACAACATATGTGACCGTTACGGGAAAACCGGGCACAACGCGGCGTGCGTAAATATCGAGAAAAGATCGATCGATTTCTTAAAAATGTATTGTTTCAAGCCGACGGAAGGGAACGGTTAGGTCTATTATAGCGGGAACGACTTAAGCTACGACGATAAAACTTGGAGAGCTCAATATCTGGACGCCGACAACTCTGTAAGTGCAAAAAAAATTTTTTCGAAGGGTGTCGCGTTGTGCCCGGTTTTCCTGTAGACGGTCACATATATACACTCAGCACACACACATGCATAGACACATGTGCACACAACACAATGTACAATGTATGTGTTCATAGAGCACACATGCAAGTAATACACATACACTCGACAAATGTACACAGCACACATTGACACGCATGCGTGCACACAATGCATACATATAAGCAGCATACATGGCTCATTATACACAACACACAATGCAGACATTCACACAAGACATCCACACATACACTGATGTAACACACCAATAGACAACTGATGCAGCACTATGTGACATACATATTACAGTAGCACAGCTCACTCTCACACACTCTACATGCATATATGTATGTACTAGTGGTGTGCTTGAGCACAAATGGCGAGTGAGCCTAAAACTACACTATTGTTAAGTTATTGATTTTAACTTCTAACACTCAAGCTACGTAAAAAAAAAAGCTGAGTTTTGAAATTATGTATATACAGTAAAGGGAATTCATATATACTGTAAAGGGGTTTCAATGCCATAGCAACCACTCCCTGCAACTGTTTTTAAATGAAAAAAAAAAAAAAAAGCAAGAAAACAAACAAACAAGTCACGTACTTTATGTTTTCTTTGTGATATTCTTTAGCGTAGTAGTTGCAATGTACGATACTTTTACACAACTGGACATACCTACACAAGGCTTACCTTCGTGGTTAGTCTAGTGGACAATGAATTTTCAAGTAAATACTGTTGCGTAGGGCTTTTAACTGTGACGAATAGCGTATTAACTTACCACTGCCACTAACTTGAATAGAAATGAGATAAGTTTTTGAGATTTAACTGCACCCGCAAAAGAATTCAAAGTGGTAAACAATTCAATTTCTAGGATGATACAGGTAATGATCGAGAAATGAGAGGATTCCGTTTAGTGAAGTTTGGGACGGGGTTGAACACCGAGCTAACACAATAATACGTGAGGGTCAAAGTACAAATGACATACGTACGTACATACATATATAAAAAATATCTCCAGTTCTTAATTTGACACCAATGTATAGTGTCTTGCTCGCTTCGCTCGCTCGCCAACAAATTATAAGTTCAATGCAGTGTACATGTCTTTAATTGCATAGTGGTCATAGCACATGGTCTTTTTTTTTCTCTATGTACATGCTCTTGCTGGATCACATTCTAACTTAAGTGCATGATGATTACTATAAATGGTGCTAGTGTTATCAATCTGGAGTGTATGACCTGTTCGCTGACATTGAGTGGAATTTGATAGGAGGAAGTGCATGAGATAGAGTTACTGAGACCTTGCTGAATAAGTAGCATATTAATTGTTAATGTTCAACTTTGAAGTTGTTTTTGTGTGGGTGGTATACACAGTATGATACTGGCTGCATTATTACAATGAGTCCCGAAACTTGTGAAGTTTGTATATAAGAAATCATTAAACCTTGGAAAATAAATCCAGCATTTACTTAGTTCCATCTTACTCACCCTTTGTCCAATAGACATTCCTAATAGTTGCTTGCTTTATAGTAAATGTTTTTGTTATTGTTTTCATATAGATCTGGAGAAGTATTGCATTCATTCTGCTTCCTCTTGTGTCTGCACAAGGTAAGTACAGATTGCTTTCAATGGAGTCGAGATTGGTTCTGGTTTAGTTTAATCATAAATTTAATTATTTATGTAATGAACATTAATCTTCTCTGCCAATGGGACTGTTCAATGTCTGTACGCGAATAACAAGTAATATAAATATGAGTGGGTAAAGGGTTATCATCTTTAGTCGGTAAAAGGTCAACATCTTAAGTCGGTTAAGTTTATCAGTAATGACGATAGAAAGGCTTGTGAATCAGATAGAGGATAAGAAAGTGAGTGAAATCAGTGAGGCGATGACTAGTCAGCTTTTGTTATGCTTCGAAATAGTTATCGTCTCTCTTTATAATATCTGTGATATGCCTACTCAGTATTCCTGTGCGAGGTCTTGATGAGTTTGAGAGTTTAAAAATTGTTTTATGATGACTTTGTGCTCAGAGGTGAATTAGGAACATCTGATGAAGAAAGATTACCAAGGTTTTACTATACTTAGCTTGCACAATGACACTCTATTGTTTTGTTAGTTGTTGTTATTTATACTCTATGACTTATAAATTATGTACAGTAGTTGACTAACAGAAAAATAGTCTCTAGGGCAAGGAGACTTTTTAATGACTTTTTATCAACCAATGCCGACTACACAAGTCACCGGCTGCTGGACGACTTTTTTAAAGTCCGTTTATTTTTTAAAAAAATCATTAGCAGCCTAGTTTTAATCTGATTTTGCAGCTGCTAGTCCTGTACTTGTTTAACCACAATAACTGAAGTGCTCTAGAAAGGTTCTGTCCCTAACTGTAAAAAAGTCAGACACAGAAAGGTCGCCAGAGAAAAAAGTCACAGTAAAAGGTCGCTACAAAAAAAAAATTGCCAAAAAAGTTGGGCTAAAAGTTGCACAAAAAAATCATGTTAAAGTCTTCTGAACAGACTTTAGAAAGTCCTTAAAACAACTCAATGGGAACTTTTTTTTGACCCCTACTGTATGTATGTATTTATAAAACCTTCCATCACAAAGCTGAAATGTTTTAAAATTTTTGTTTTGTATCCTATTTCAGTGTAGTTAATGAAGCTGACTCACAGTATTGTATGTCTTCAATTCAATATAACTTAGGCATAAGTGTACCCCACGTGTACCCTTTTTTACTAATGTGTGAGCTATGTAGGTAGTTCCAGTGCAATCTTGCACATTCAACAATGATACATTGCTAATATAAGACCATAGGTTTTATTGTATAGCTGACTGTTGACTTCAATGGGAACCATTTTCTAGCAATAGGAATAGGAATAGGACACACTCTTTGTTTTCAAAGTGAAAAATTTGTGTTTATAAATATTTGTATTAGTAAGTTTATAATTGGTGAGCAAGTGAAGTGAATGAGACACATATTAGGGTAACACTATTGTAAATCGGGGATGTTGGACATACTTTTTGTACTTTGACCCTTTCGTTTTTTTGTGTGTTCTCTTGGTGGTAGACCCTATCCCATACTCCACTAAACAGAATGCATACTGAGACAAAGCAAGACTATCTAGAATTCACGCCATTTATTATTAAGAATCCATGCCATTTACCATAAGTTTAATTATGTATTTATTACATTTTTATTGCATTTTTTATATAGTTTATCCAGGTTCCTATGAAGTGAATCCTGCTGCTATATCAGAGAGAGGCTCAAATGCCACTGGACATTGTTCTGATGTGTCAGATTCTGGTAGAGTATGTAATACTCCACGTAGTAGTGTTTTATTTGATGGTATTCCCACACTAACTGGACTAGATGGAGACATGTGGGCAACTCAACTACTAACACTCGACACATCTACATCTTCTAATATTACATTTAACTTTAATGGAATAGCAAATTATGCGGGTGTAGGAACTATTGAAGTCATTATGTTTAGCTGTTCAATGAGAGGAATAGGAACTAACAGTATTAGCATTCGTAGTAGCGATGACTCGCCTATTGGTACTATTAATGATATTCCTCAATCTTGTGAGTATCTGGTCAGAGCATGTATATCTGATGGATTTACAACTACAGATCCAATATTATCTTTAAATTTCAATGATGCACTTCAACGAGTCTACCTAGCTGAAGTTACACTCTATACTAATCCTCTTACCTGTTCTAATGCTGTCATCAATGAATCAGTATCAACTACATCAAGTACTCCAATATCAACATCAGTAACAGAAGGTAAGCACTCATTTGATAAGTGACACTACTTATGTTTACTCACATAAAAATTATCACTTTTACAGTTTGTGAAGCCATCTATTGTTAACATGAGTACACTTTATATTCACATGCCACTTTAATGTGATAGACTTAACTTAGCAATAAGCATGATTGAAAATGGTCTGCTACTAATAAGGGCTAGGGCATGGGATTTTATTTTCAAATTTAATGGTTATTTTCCTTACATTAGAGTATATACATATGCAGAAACTAAATTTGTATACAGTAGGACACAAACTAAAGTTCTGAATTTCATTCTGTAGGAACAGCAGCGTCACGATAAAAAAAACGGGGGGGGAAAAACAGTACACCGTTAGGTAAAAAAAATGGCCGCTCCGTTTGACCGCGTTTCCGTTTTAATCTTTCTTGTTCACCGCATGCCTCACTCAAATAAATATAAAAAATAGTTCATAATAAAACGTTCCAATTTTTTGTTTACAGACTATTGGAGGCGGAACTTTTCGTGTATAAAAATTGAAGCTGTCCTATTCAAAGTTGTCTCGCAGAGAATTGTTAGCTTGACTACTGCACAGTATCAATGTTTTCTCGATGTTAGGGCCTTTTGGGCTTAGTTTTTACTACTGGAAGTCCATCAGTACCTAACAGAAGACTTACGAAGTGTGGACTTTGTTATAGCTGTGTGCCCGTCGAAACTTTGGTCTAAAGCTTTATTGAAGCTAGTTAAATTTTTAGTATGAGCTTTTTTGCACTATTCAACGGGTGATATAAGGCCTTAGCTTGCTGATATTGCAATGGAAGAGTTCCTAGCTAGAAAATATCAATGAATCGACGGAAAACATAACTTTTTTTTTACTATTTTAGTAAACAGTGTCGGCTGTTGAGTCGAAACTGTATGGAACGCAACAGTAAAAAACTACCATTTTAAGGCCGTACAAACGGACGGAATCTGGAACTTTATTTTGTCTCCTACTGTGTACTGGGACCTTCTGTGGCAATCACAAAATCTTTGCCAGTCCATTCTGTATTTTTGTATGGTGTGGAATTGTTAGGGTTTTCTTGTTACCTGTGTTGAAGGCTACTTATCTAAAGCTTAACATGTATGTATTCATCTCTGTTGTAATGTCAACTAAACTATTTTTTGGAAAGAACATTATAGAATAAAATATTGACAATATTTTTAGTCCTCACATTGATAAAATAGTCACTTTGATTTCTGCATTATGTATATAAACTGATCAATTCTACTAACTTAGTGAGCTTCCTCACTACATTACTCAGTTGGAGTGCACTAAAAATTGGCTTTTTAATTTTTGTAATAATGCACGGTTTGACAAATTGGCTAGCACCTCATGTAATGTTTTAAGTTTAGAGGTCGCGTTTATAATTCAGTTCTATTCTTCGTATGCCAAATCTGTGGCCTTGTTTACAACATTCTATACGCTTTCCGAAGGTCCAGGTATTAAAGGAGAATCCCGGCATGGACATTGACCTCTAGCTGCTTGTATTCATATTGTTTTAAAAAAAAGTAGCGATACGTAGAAGACCCTCTAGAATAGCCCAATTCTTTCAATTCAATCCATGCCACATTTACATTTAACACGAAACCCCCGACATACACACAGCTACGTATTTATAAACATTTTTGCGAATGATATAGCGGAATAGTCAAGTCTAGCTCATAGCACTGCCACATATGTGTGTGGATATCAGGGCTTCATACAGGATTATTTCTGGGGGGGGGGTAATGCTAATATGAGCTGCTTTGTCCACTGTTAAACTTCAGAGGTATAAGGGGATTTTTTCAGAAACATTTAAACTTTTGATCACATTCCTCGTCCTTCCTTGGAACAGCATCAGTTGAAAGATCTTGAAGCTCATTGAGACCCGTATACGCAGCAGTATCACTAACTAAAACCTTCATCAGCTCGTAAGAATTGCCATTGAGGCCCTGAACTTTCGGCTGTAAACTTTGATGAAGCTCTAGAGATTTTCAAATAAAAAAGTAGAAGAATTGTGCTTTGGTTTATTATTTTTTTTAATAATAAAAAAGAATTTGCTCTGAGTTACCATTTACAATTATAATAAAAAATTCAGATTTCATGGGGGGGGGGGGGAATTCCAGGCCCCCCCCCCTCTGTATGAAGCCCTGGATATATGTATGCGCCAAGGTACTTCTTGATTGAAGATGTCCCCTCAGGATTGTATCTAGTAGTCTCTGATAGTACACTGTATATGTCCTGTGCCAATAGCAAGCAGTTCTCTTCTTTCCTCCTTTTATAGCCAGGTAAATTCACAAATTGCAACTTCCTTTTTTTTTCCTAATTTTTTTTCGCATTGTTGCATATATAATCTTTCAGCTGAATAGAAAGTAGAATTTTTATATAATTAATGAAGTTTCTGTTTCTATCAGACGATGTTGGGATTCAAGTCCTCCTCTTGCTGGACAGTTCTGAACAATATACGGCCTTGTATTAGCGATCAGTTAGTTAGATGAAAATAGTTACTTTGTTCTCTCTGACTTTTATAGATAATTAATTGGCCTGACAATTTTAATCCTTAGCACTTTGTATTGAACTCATTTCTGATAAGAAATTGGTTAGCATGTTATTGTGGGACTGAAAGCACAATTCACATAATTAAGCATTTTACAGAGGTAAGAAATAGTTGATTGATGTAACTACTTCAGTGAAGAACTGAAAGAAAATACACGGAAAGGACATACTGGGGAGCAGGAGAGGGAAACCATGGATAAAACTACTCGTTGCTATTACTCCTAGTTTGCACAAGTTAGTATATCAGGTGCCACTTGCAAGTGAGATATATTCTCTTTTTTAATAGTATTTAAACTATACAGAATTAGGACTCATTTCTCTTAAAAACTGCTGAAACCACAATTACAATTAAATTCTACCAGTTTCTACAATATTCGCCTGAGATTTCCTGTTATCGTTAATGTTCCAAGCTTTATTTAATATGTTTAGGCCATCTAAATGACTATAATGTTTAAATTTCTGGCGTAAATAGTCTTTCTCCTGAGCTTTGCAGTAAATCTCCAATCCTTGAGGTTACATTAGAAGAGCAACCACTGCTTCTAGCAATACTTTCACCTCCTTTTGTGGATCAATGACACAGCTGTTTCACTATTGGTTGCTGGGGATCTTCAGAGTGTATCAGCAGCACCTTCACTTCCTAGATATCTTTTTAACGACTATCAGGGTTAAATGGAATTATGACAAGCCTTTCAAAGTCACTACCAATATTTGTAGGCCAACAGGTATTGAGCCAAGCCTGAGCAAAAAGTGAAGAAAAGTTTATTTAGTGATTGCCTAACCTGGTGATGACTGGATAAAGTCGTAGTACGTGTTACCCAAATTCTGTTTCAGAGGGCCAAAAAAGCTAGCATCAAGAGGCTGTACTTTGTGTGTGATATCTGCAGGAAGACAGAATATTACCAAATGATCACAAGCAAACCGAATAGAAATAGGATGAAAGTGACAACTGTGGCTATCCACCAGAAGTAATAAGACAGCCTGGTACAGCATGAACAAAAACACTCCTCTAGCCATCCATAAAATACAGCTTGATCAATCCATTAGCTATTACTTAAGGCATACCGAGTCCCACTCACTTCACTGCGTATCCAAAGTTGATTTAACTGTTTAACATCGAAGATAACAAATGGAGGACCACTTGCCAGTCCATTACAATGTACTAGAATGGTTATTTGACTTTTGACCCAAAATACTACTAGCATACCTTTTTCTGACCTTGCAAAGCCATTACTTTTGGTGGCCATGGACTTCAAGGAAAACCAGATTCATCTTCTTTTTTTTCAGGATGTGATTTTACATCATTTCTTCTAGAATTATATTAAGCAAATCAAAGCATGATTTTAAGTTGCTGTCATTCGTTGCATTCGGCATATCCAGTGAAATCCACATTTCGAAGAGAGAGCTTTGTTAGGTTGCGGAATGGCTAATACCCAAACCAAGATACTCTTTCCAAACCAAGTTGCTGGGCGAGCTGATGCTACTCTCATTAACTGGGGCGTAACTCCCAACCACTGGTGTCACCTTCTGAGTCAGTTCTTTACTGAATAAATAACTAAAATGTTTAATTATGAATTATAAAGAACATATGCCAAAGGCACCGAGAGCACTAAGTGAAAGAGGACTGTAGTCCTTACAAGTAAAAGATGAAACCAGAAATAGACAGTTTAAATATGATATAAGTAATATCGGTGATATAAAAACTGGTTGACTACCTTGGATGAGTTCTTTGGCTGTAAAACAAGAGTGAGACAATAGATGACTAAGAATAACAAGCGAGAACTGAAAACTTGAACTATGACAACTGTTTATATGTTAGGGGATATGCGTGATGAATAGTTCGAGGTAATGAAGGGCGATATAAATAGCTCGAAGTCATGAAGAGCGATAATTGACTATGAGAACTCTGACGAAGACATCGACGAGGAAACTGAAGGCAGAAAAGAAATAAAGATAGGGAAAGAAAATAAAGTAAGTGAAATAACATGAAATAAATAAAGTATACAAATCAAAGAAGATTATTTCAGTTATGGCTTCAACAAGCTTATGTATTAAAAACAAACAAACACTACCATCACCACCCATCGCTAATATGAGAACCATGGCACCTTTTTCAATAGCTCCCTCTCTGCTATTACTTTACCTGCTGCCTGGATTTACCATAGCCAACTTCGTTTGCTTCTCTACCAATTTGTCTTGTTTTGAATATCTTAATTGGACCTGGTTTTGTTCCATGCAGAACTCTTCCAGATGGCCAGTCTTTTACTGTGGGAACATTAACTCCATGGTCTCTGGCAGTAGCATATATTGACGATTTTGTAGACTCAAGAACAGATTATAATATAGCATTTTCCATTTGTACATTTGTCCACTCTTCCTCTTCATATAAGGCCTTGCTTTAGAAGATACAATAAAGGAAACAGGACTGTCTTTTCCTCTTTTTTCTTGGAATATACACAATGTGGCGCTTTACATATTGCAAAGTAAGAATGCAGTGCTCAATTATCAAGGTTACATAAATTTCCCACTCCTTCTCTCTTTTTCTGAGCAATCTCAGCTTTTTTTAACCCCCCCCCCCCCCCCCCAACCTTTCCTTTCTTCAGCTCTTTCTTCTTGAGTCATGGCGTCCCTTTCCCTTTGTCTACATCTCCTACTTCTGAATCTCTCTGTCCTACTATCACGATTGTGGACTTAAGCTTTACTACACTTTTGCCTTCTTTTTCATACTTTTGCCTTCGTTTTTAAACCTACGCCACCTTCTCTCGTCCTATTACACCCGCTTTTTTCACTTTTACTGACACTTTACCCATTCATGTAATGACAGTGCTTCAACAAATTGATTAAACTCATGAATTATTCATGAAACCGTACACTGTCGGTCACCATCGTTGTTACTGACACACAACTGTATTATTCTACAGATTCATTTTATTATTTTTATTTTTATTTTTTTTATTATTTTATTAATTTATTATTGTTTATTTTTATTATTATTAGCATTTTTAGTTTATTATTATTATTATAGTATGTCCACGTTGAGTTGGCCGCAAGAAAAACTTAAATAACTATAGAACGAAAACAGCTTCGCATTCGGGGTTTGCACCATTGGAAAGCTCACGCCAAAGTGGTTCAAAATATTCTCTTAGTAAACTCCAAAACTAGAGGCAAAGTGCTATTCCAAAACAAAGTCTATGGGATTAGAAAAAAACACAGTTTTCCACTCTACATGTGCCCGAATTTTGTCACACAGTTCGGAACAATCCATCACGTGTTAAGTTTTCAATGAGCTTGTATACAATTAACTTGTTCCTCTTCCTGCAAGTACTTTCTAGCCTTGTAATCTATTACTAGTGTAAATTATGAGTGCCAAAGTGTCTTTAATTGTTACGTCTAGGATGCAGGTAAGTCTAATATGTAGGTATGTTTAATTTTTATACCTGTTTAACAACTAATACTGAGCTGTAAATAGAAATAATACCAACATTTAGCTAGCATAAGTGTAATATAGCTGTAATGTCAGTAATAAGCTAAGCATATCCCAATTGTGTGATTGTAGATCTTTTTTATGCAGATTTCTTACCCTTCCACTAATGTTTTATTAACTCCAGCAAAAGTTACTGCATTAATAATGCGCAACCGAGTAGCCGCCCCTTTTCACGTGAACGTTGATTTACTCCCGCGTCAATTGCAATTAGTTCACATGACTAAATTGCTTCCGGTTTTTACTAAGTGCATTCTTCGTTTACTGTGCTTGCACTCGTGTCAACTCAACTTTGATATACTATAGTATTATTTCACAATTTCTTTCTCAGCCTTCTTTTACTCATTAGATGTATTCTCTCTCTTTCACAGGCTTTTTAAACAATACAGAATTAAAAATATTTGGTGGCCACTGGGAATCGAACCCAGGACCGCTTGTATAGCACACAAGCGCTCTGCCACTGAGCTATGACAACCACCCGGCAACAAACACTCCAATTATGTATTTATACTGTTAAGGGGTACTGCTATGCTACAGTCTAACTCTCAACAGACCGACGAAATTTCTCTTTTTTCAAAGATTCTTATTATTCGTTGAATTTTTCTCCTCATCTAATTCATCACTTCACAATTTCTTTCTCAGCCTTCTTTTACTCATTAGATGTATTCTCTCTCTTTCACAGGCTTTTCAATACAGATATTCACCAGGTGGTTGTCGTAGCTCAGTGGCAGAGCGCTTGTGCGCTATACAAGCGGTCGTCCCGGTGGCAACCAAATATTTTTAATTCTGTTTTGTTTAAAAAGCCTGTGAAAGAGAGATAATACATCTAATATAGTATTATTGTTATTATTATTAGTTTTATTATTTTATTTTTATTTTTATTATTTTTATTACGTTATTATTTTATCATTATCATTATTATTATTTTTATAGATTATCATTATTATCATTATTTATTTATTTCATTACTTATTAATTTTTTTATTTAAATTAAATAAGTAAATAATTAATAATTAATTAATAATAATGATAAACAATGCAAAAATAAAGTGCTGGCAAGGCAAAAGATCATGCAATTACAAAAATAAATAATTAAATAAATAAATAATAACATCAGTAACAACAACAACAATAATAATAATGATAATGATAATAATAATAATAAAAATAGTCAAACAAAACAAGAAAATAATAAATAAATAAAGAAAGTGAATGTAATTAATTAAATAATAAAAATAATAAAAGAAAGGCAGTTGTGGAGGAAAAGATTTAAACACTACCCGGAGACTCCCCCATGACTGAAGCTGAGTTTCCTCTCTGGATGGCAATTGAGAGACGCTGTAGCAGGTATGAGGTTGAATTTGGGTCACCCGTCTGCCTACGAACTCTCCTTCCCAACTCCTTCAGAAACTGAAGTGATCGTGCCCCAATTACGCCAGTAGTCTCAATTGCCACCGGGACGAATGAATGGGTGACAGGAAGACCTCTGTATTTGAGTATTTTCCTCTCCTCTGCGTGGGCTGCCACCTCACCAGCTGCTGTGGTCGCCTGGCTGTCATAGGAGGGAGCAAAGGTGTCAGGGCACGTGGCGTCCCATACAAGAAGCTTCCCACACTTCCATGGCACAGTAATGACTCCATCTGGTCTCTTCCCGTCTGATCTGTGCAGGCCTAGAGGTTCTCGTCTAGAGGGCACATGGGCAGAGGTTAGCGTCCTCTGAATGATCTCGTTTACTGCCCCGTGACGTTGATGTCTCCCTTCACTCATCCTGCAGCTGAGCCCATGTCGACCCCATGGCATCCACATCTGCTCCACAATGGTGACATGAGTGAGGTCCGCAAACAGGGACACCCAGACGTAGACCTACCGCAATCCTCACACTGTCGTCATCAAGTCTGAGGCATAAGGAAGTAACTGGCAGGGCATGCAGCCAAGCACCTGACTCCTTAGAGGCCGAAGCCAGCAATCTGGCACGACAAGCCCCATTCCTCGCCTCTTCCAGTAGCTGACTGGTCAACACTCCATAGCCTGCCTCATCCCATGACTTCTGTCTCGTCGCACCTGCGCCTTCTGGTGGTTGAGAATCATGGCCTGACGACCAAACGGTTAGAGCTTCCTCCAACAATGTTGACGTGACTGGAGATGTATCGGCTGGTAAGATGTCGTTAACCAGAACGGCAGTTGCATTACTGGATGCCAGGAAAGCTGATGAAGCAACTTTGACTGCACTCTGTATGCCCCCCCCCCCCCCCCCCAGTCTCACTGGAAGGGTGGCTTGGTGCCATGCTGGGTCATGAGGCCCTAACGTGACATTGATGACCGCACACAGAATCAAACGGAGTCATAAACCTGAAGGCTAGGTGACTTAAAGCAAGGAGCGCTTCGTAGCAAGTATTGCAACTTCGGGATGGCAAAAGAGTTGCGTAACAGAACCAACGCATCATGTGATGTCAGGTACTCTAGTCTCTCCCCATCCTCACCAGAGCCTCAACAGGGCCGCTGATATAGACTCTACTCCTCCTAGTGGGGACCCCAACAAGGTGGCATGGGCGGGTGCAACCACTTTAGCACCTGGAATCTGTGTGATGATTGTGCCTCGTATGGAGTGGTCATGACAGATAATCTCTGACTTGCTGTTGTTTAGAAATAAACCTAGCTTCTCAGCATCCTTGATCACATCCAGGTCATGCAGGATGTCCTCACAGGAACCACCCAACGAGATGTCATCCAAGTACATAATATTCAGCATAGACTTCAGCTGTAGGCAATGGCTGTGGAGAGTGAGACAGAAAAGGAGAGGGCCCAAAGGGTCTCCCTGTTGGACTCCTTCTGCTGAGGAGATGGTTCTATTACCCCAACGAAGCACTGAAGGAGCAGAGTATGCTGTGTGAACTAGCTGATAGATAGAAGGAGCATGGGAACGGATAGCTTCCAACATACTATCCCGGCGGATTGAGTTGAACGCATTACTGAAATCCAGTTTCACTATGACGTGCTCCGGGTCTAAGTTAGAAAGAAACTTCCTAGCAGCATGCACTGCAGCCTCTGCACCCCCCTCTTACACCATATCCAAGTTGGTGGGGAGCCAGCAAAGCAGCCATATCATCCACAACTGAAAACCCAACAACTTTAGCAACCAAACGTCTCAGGGTGCATCCTACAGCAATTGGCCTGATGCCCCCACATTTCTTTTGAAGAGCCACTAAGGAGGCCCCCAAAAAGAAGGGCTGACCTCCTCAGGAGTGCAGCCATCAAGCAGAAACAAAGGGTGACTCTTCTATATCATCTACCGAGGCAAGGAGATCCTTGAGGTGTTGCGGCTGTAGTTTGTCTAGACCTCTGGCCGAGCCATTTGGAAAAGATCGGATAGCCCTTGTGATAACGCTGGCTGGGGCAGGCATCAAAGGTTGCACGTGGGGTGACTGAGGGGGGGATTATAGAGTCTGGATGGGGGGATGGATGCTTGGATTGTAGAGCGGAAAAGGTACTGTCATCATAATTAGCCAGAGTCTCGTTCGAGCTTGCCAAACGTATCGCACCTATCAA
>WLWD01003161.1_pt1 | contig 18696 bp, 15 predicted proteins | sample 6712731 | NCBI WGS metagenome assembly WLWD01 (sample SAMN12718690, study PRJNA576275) | sponge metagenome | isolation source: marine sponge | host: Mycale hentscheli | place: New Zealand: South Island, Marlborough, Capsize Point | collected 2014-11-01
TTCCTCTAGCCACTTTTCAATTTTGTCTTTTTCACTTTGATCTACAAACAAAACAATGGCTAACAAAAAAAAATACATTTTAGGGCCAATTACCATTAAAAAAAGTAGGACAAGTTTCCTTCAAAGATTCCTCTGATAAAGTCTTACACTTTTTTGCTTTATCCCACCGAAGCAAGATCAAAGAAGCTGTGAATTAAACACAGAGGTATATTATTTTTTAATAGTGAGAATCTTAACATCATTACCAAGTTTATTCTTAGTCTTAAGTCCATAATACTCAAGAGCACTCGAAAGAATATCTATTCGATGTGATGGCCTCATTTCTTTTGTCATCTTTCCAAAACGTCTCAAAAATGACCACAGCCGCTCCATGTTTTCTCCATCACTGAGACCAATTCCTTCACACCTTCGAGGCCCAAATATCAGCTAAAGAATGAAGTAATTTCTAAAACCAGATAGCGTAAATAGACATTGAGCAGACTAGTACACCTTTCTATCAGTCACCATCATTCTTATCAACTATAATACATTATTTCCAAAAATAAGAATAGCTAATCTGTGACCTCAATCGCAATCTTGTGAATACTAGAAACAATAGTTTGGATGTTTACAAGGTTCATTGTGTCCACATAAAATATTGACTCACTAATTACCAAATTACACAAACACAACCTACCTGACAAGACACTGTGTGTCCATAAGAATGAAAGGTGGGCAAGCTCAGGGTCATCTTTTTAAGAATGTCATCTCGTCCTAAGTTCTAAAACAGATTTATCAGTAAACTGCAGGGACTAGCTATAATACTGCAGCATAGTTACCAGCAAATATTTAGATAATGAACATGCCACATCATACATCACAAAAACTTCAGAAAAACAACTCCTTGTGGATATTTTTTCCAGCATCCAAAGTGGTTATGTCAATCTAAATCCATAAATATAATCAATACTCTTAAAGATCAGCTATAGAAATTTTAGTGTTATTTTGGTAACTAGCTACTACTAAAACTAAAAGTGATGCAGTTGCAATAACTAAAACTAAAAACTAAATTTACGGTTGGCAAAAAACTACAATAACAACCCAAATTATTGAACAATATGAATGAAGAAGCTTAGCACAACTGTTGTAGATTCCAGCAGGTGGGACCTGCTTATCAATATAAAACACACATAAAAAGTCAGAAAATATGGACTAAATTCTGTACTATTACATATAACCAAAAATAAAATTGCTGTCGGTATATTTAAATAACCAAAATTAAAGTTGGTAACTTCAGAAAACTAAAACTAAAACTGAACTAAAACTAATATTAAAGCCATTTTAGTTTAAAAACTATAAACAAAAACTAAATATAAATGTTAAACCAAAACAACACTATAGAATACAATACCGTTCTCCATGTTTCATGTTAACAAACTGATGAGGGAATTCATGACGGCAGCAATACCCAAAGACACCAGTTTCATCTAATGCCTTGTACCTTGAAGCACTGCGAAGCATACTTCCTGCTACAAAGTCATTACAATCCTATAGCAATAACCATAAACATTTCCATATAAATACAATAAAAAATATTTTAGACTTACTTGTTTAATATTACTGGATTTTTTATTACTACTTTCATTCACAAACTGGTCTAAGTCTTGCTGATCATTGCAAAAAAAAATGTTGTCATAAAGTGGAGATCTAAAACTAGAACAAGCTGCTTTTTTCCTTGGAAGACCAAAAATCGCATCCATGGCAAACACTGATTTTTTCCTTTCTTCACTGGCTACAAAATAAGATAGAACAAAGGTAAGTAACTTCAACTCTGTTCATTTATTTTCACTTGATTTATTAATTTATTCAATCATTTATTCATTCAATTTTTTTTTACTATATCAACAACCCCTTGATTTATTAAAAATTGTGCTCCCACCACCCTGAGCTACAACAGTCAACAGGCAAACAAATATGCAAAAATAATATATAATTGCTATTCATCTCTTTCTTTTTTTTAATTCTTGCATTTTATCATTAGGTGGATTCACATGCCAAGATCATTCAAATAACCCAGTTAAAACAATTGTTTTGTGCTTTGAAATATACTTTTTGTACTATATAACATGTAATTTTTGTATTTTATTGCTTGATGTGATTATTCTTTGTGGTTGTGTGTCTTGAAGGCATGGATTGTCCCAATTTACTTTCACCAAATTTTGGCAATTATGTAACAACCAAAAATTACTAATCTAATTTTCAGTTCAATTATACTGTTTGGGGTTTTGACAATACTCAGCAGACCACCATTAACAGAAACACATCAAATATAGTCACACTAAGTATCCTTATACCTTGTGCTGGAGTTGAAGAGGGTTCTGGACATGCTGGACACTTATTACCTACATCCAAATCTTCACACAAGTATTTTTTGTGTTGTAGTTCATGACGTAAATACCTAAATTTATATATAAGTCTATTAATGACTCGTTACTCATTAATTATTACCTGTATTCTTCAAAACTGTTTATTAAGACGGGATAAATTTCTCTCTGTCCAGAAACAGTGAAAGGGCAATAATACTTTAGTGCTTGGCAAAAGTCCTTCAAAGACACCTGACACTCGAGCATTAACGACTCAAATAAGTTCAGGAGGTCAAACGAAAATGCTAACTTGGGATACTTTGGTGTGGCAGGCCATATTCTAGCTCTAACAAGAGCCAATGGAAATGACTCACAATTGCAATACACAAATTCCACTTCATGATGCAAGCCTAATTATATAATAATAATAATAATAATAATTAATAATACAATTACTTACACTTCTAGTAATGTCTCACCATATTCATCCACAACAGTTATCTTTACTTCAGTCATTTCTTTAGACAATACCTTGCATGCACAGTGCCTACTGACATCCATATGAAGAGTCCTGAAATTTGGTGTGAAAGTTCCATCCTATCAAAAAATCACATATATGAATATTTGTGTAGTAAACACTCCTTATACAACCATAAAATTCATTCAAAATATTGTCAACAACTAGAATAGTAAATATTTTGTGCAATTCACTACATATTACATGTTGGCATTCCTTCCATGTGCAATCAGAATAATATAGTATCCAAACCTGCCATGTTTCTGCTACGGAAAAATGTTAGCATCTGTGAGCAGTTAGGGAGCCATTGTGGCGGCAGAAAAATGTATTGACGGCCGCAGAGCTGCATCGAAGAGTAGCTAGTTCTGGACGGCAGAGCATATCTGTACCTACTTCATAGCAGAAATTTTCGTTAATGTTGCCCGAATGGAACTCCTGAGTTCATCCATCCCTTATGGATGATTGCAAGCGCTCATGCCCCTTCAGTTGGTTCATTCATAGATCATGTTCAGCACTATCATCCAGCATTAGCAGAGAATCTGAAAAATCTCCAGGGCAGCAGTTAGGTGTCCAAGATGGAATAGAATTCCCTGTCACAGAATCCAAATTTATAATGCTACCAGCCTTAATTCTTCTGTATTGGAAGTCATGGATTTCTTTCCTCGTGTGGGTCGACTAGTGTGTTTAAGTGGTGGAATGCAGCTCTTCCTGAGGGTGGCCATTACGTTTAAAAATAAAATGAGTTCGGGTTCATAGGGGTCAAGTCGGCGAGTGGAATGTGTGGAACCTAAATCCAATACGAAGTATTGGGAAGGTTCCGTAGATACCTCTATGCACGTATTGGTAAAAAGTTCGCGAACCGGGTGAAAAATTAAGTAATCATGGCTCACCTTTGGACTCCAACATCGATGCCATTTTTACCTAAGCTAAAAAGCAACGTGATAATAAGCGCTCGCGCAAACAAAACTACGCGCACTTCGGCAAAAAAGTGGTGAGGCCGAAACCTCACCAGCCTCAGCGGTTCCGACGGCCTTGGTTTGGATATACAATGGTCTACAATTTATTATAGGTTTTATTATGAATAATAAAAATCTAAATTACAAAAGTAACCTAGATTTCTGTATTAAACATGTTGTATGTTTGCACCCATTTATGTTGGTTCCCTTGTCCCAATCCTACACATCTTAAGGGCATGTACATCATAGATGAAAAGGGATTTTTTTTTCTGATTTAGAAGTCATGTATGAAGTTTTCTTGTTTTCTACCATATTTATAGAGGCCAGTAATTGAGATTTACGTTATTGGCGAGCGAGAGACACTTACAGGGGTAACACAATTGAAAATCGGGGATGTTTGTTGGCGAGCGAGCGAAGCGAGCGAGACAGTATTAGGGGTGGATAATGCAAAATCGGGTATATGTTATTCAGCGAAGCGAGCGAGCGAGCGGAGCTTACTCTCTAATGAGTTCGCGATATATATATATATTTGGCGAGCGAGCGTAGCGAGCGAGACACTTACAGGGGTAACACAATCGAAAATCGGGGATGTTTGTTTATTGGCGAGCAAGCGAAGCGAGCGAGACACTATCAGGGGTAACTCAATCGAGATTTCGCTATATTTATTTATTTATCTGTTTATGGGGTACGTGAGACCTCTGTTTTAGCCCGCGCTTCTAATTACGTAAGTTAGGTAAAGCGTTCACAGTTCCAGTATTTTTCAATTAACGAGCGCGGAGAATCCTGCTGCACTGCCTTACGCAACTCTGTTTCAACCAAAACGTTTATAGCTACTCTCTTCTTGAAACAATTGTGAAGTTTTTGTCAAACTGCGCTTCTTTGCCACTGCTTTCTAAGTTTATTCAGGTAATTCTGTTATTGTTAACTCAGCTAAGAGCTTGTTTGTCAACAGTGACTGGTAAATTCAAATAGTCAGAATGACTCAAATTTGGTACTACGGAAGTTACTACTGCTCAAGAAAATGAGGTAAGAAAGTAATTTTGTATTTGTGTGATAAAATTGATTGTCTTTTGTTTATGTAGCTGAGAGCTTGTTGTCAAGAATTCGAGGTAATTCAGATGGTCAAAGTTGTAACTTCAATTTGATATTACAGAAGTTATCAATACTCAAGAATGAGGTAAGTAGTAATTCCATATTTGTTGGCTAAAATTACAAATAATAACACTGGTTTATTTTTTATCGTAGCTGAGAGCTTGTTCAAGAGTTACTGGTGATTGAGATTATCAGAATGGTTGATGTTTGATACACAAAAGTTACCTTAATAAGTGAGAGAGTGTTTGTATTTGTTTGCTGAAATCAAATTTCATAACTGCTATTATGTGTTTGCATGAGTAAGCTAAACATAGTAACATTTTATGTTACCTAGACTATCAGGCCGCTCGCCATTTTGGTGCTCAAGCCCACCACTAGATTGTTCTAGGTTTTGACGTACGTATGTCATTTGTCGTTGAACCTCCGTTTTTTGTGTTAGTTTAGTGGTCGACCCCTTCCCAATTGCACTTAAACAGAACCTCTGGTTTATATCGAGTCAGTACCCGTATCCCCCTAGAAATTGAATTGTTTTACCGTTTTGAATTCTTGCGGGCAGTAAAACGTGAAAACTTAAGGGATTTCCATTTCTATTCGAGTTAGTGGCGGTGGTAAGTCAATGCGCTCTTTGTCATGGTTATAAGCCGTGCGCAACAGTATTTACTTGAAAATACATTGTCCACTAGACTACCGCGAAGGTAAGTCTGTGTAGGTGCATGCATGTCAAAGCATTGTGTGTTACAACCACTACTTAGCTAAAGAATATCACAAAGAAAACTTTTAAATAACGTGTATTGTTTTGTTGTTGTTTTTTCCTTCAATTCAAGTAGTTGCAGAGAGTTGTTACAATGGCACTGAAATCCCTTTACCGTGTATGCGAAATTTAAAAACTGGACCTTATCAGTAGCTTAGTGTTAGAAGTCAAATAAAAATAGTATAGTCTCTAGGCTCGCTCGCCATTTGTGCTCAAGCACATCACTAGTTTTATTGGCGAGCGAGCGTAGCGAGCGAGACAGTATTAGGGGTAAAAATGAAAAAATCGGGGATGTTTGTTATCGAGCGGAGCCATCCCGCAGTTCTTATCAAAGAATTCTTCTGATTGGTCCCCTAGCCCTAGCCCTAGCCCTCGCGCGGCGCTATAATTGGTCACGCGCGGCGCTATAATCGGTCACATGATTTGATTAACCAATGAAATGAGTTTTTTGATAAGAACTGCGGGACTGTAGATCGAGCGAGCGAAGCGAACGAGATATTGTTAGGGGTGGATACATAGGTTCCAACTTTCTAAAAAAAAATTCAGGGACAAGCCACACCCCTCAATTAATATATCATGAATATAATTAAAATATGTCATGAATAGAATTAAAATATGTCATGAATATAATTAAAATATGTCGTGAACATACTTGAGATATGTTATGATTATTATTATGAATATATGTGTCTGAACCATGATAATCACTTAGCTAAAGATATGGAAGTTGCTTTTTTACATTTAGTTAGTAGTTCATCAGAAAAATCGGTGTCAAAACAACAAGCAACACTGTTAAACTTCAATGACATCAGACCAACTGTAGTAGAATGGCTCAAGCTGGCTCTTTCATCTGTGTGGATCTTTCGGAGTATGGAGAAGCCTCGCTCAGCGTCAGCATTAGAAGATGGGATACACAGAAGACCAGCCATCAGCCTGAATAACTTAGGAAACCTTGGCTCTCCATCTAAAGTCTTCATATTTCCAACTTCCCACCAAAAGGAACCAGCACATTCTTTCTTTGTACGACCACAAGCATCGTACCTATCAATAGAAGGAAGATCTGTAGGAGAGAGAGTGACGTCCAAAAATTCCTCCTTAAGGCAATCAAGGCTCTTGGAATCACACAAGTCAAGCTGTGGAAACTTTTTGGCAAGACTGATCACAGTATCAGAAGAAAAAGAAGAGGCTTTGCTAGGCCGAAGAATTTCCAGATCCTTAAAAAAAGAATCACCAAAAGGGAATTTCTTCAGCATCTTGTTTATTGTTGCCATGTAAAATATTCTTACAGCCTTATAGAAAGGTTTGGGATCCAATTCTTCCTCCAACTCAGCAGTACAAGCCCATGTGTCATTGCCAATTCCCAAATGTTCATCTGAAACCTGACTACTGCTATCTAAATTCAAATTCTTAAGGTTATCACCAGCAGCCAAGATCACTTCTTTCTTCAAAACATTCCCAGCATACATTTTGAGAAGCCTATTCATTTCAGTATATAGCTCACAGGTGGTGTTTTCCTTTGATTTTTGAAACATTTTGCTAAAGCGGTCCATAAGAGGTAATATATAGGCTAAAAAGAAAAGAATTGGTCGAGTAAGGGGATTAGTAAGCCTCTCAGTGATACTAATAACTTTATCACTCTGTACATTACAGGAAAGAAAATAAGATTTCAGACCCTCAAACTGCTCAATATATCGTCCTACACAATGTAGTAAACTAAGCCAGCGTGTTGAACTGTGCTTTAAAATTGTTTTGGGCTCCGAAATAAATAAGGAGCACCAAAGATCAGCAAACTCTTGGTTTCTCTTGCTTGAATGATAAAAATGATAAAAAATATCAATAAAAAGTTGATCTATATCAACAGGTCGAGTACCAATTCCAGCTTTAATGCTCAAGTCTGCTATGTGACATATACACCCAGCATCATACAGGTAAGGCATTTCATCTTTTATGAGCTTCTGCACTCCTGATCGGCAACCTTTCATGACACTAGCAGTATCAGACATGAACGATACAGCCTTAGAAAAATCTAGACCGAACTTTCTTAGTGATTCCTTAAGGGCAAGATATATATTTTGTGCAGTACCAATATTAACTATTGGCATGTCCAAAAACCTTGTAGAAACATTACCTCTTTCCGGATCTAAAAGGCGTACAAGTATGATGCATGATTTGTCAATCTTATCATTAGACTCATCAAGCATGATAGAAAAAGGATTGGACAAAGTCTGTGTTGTTTTTTCCTGAAAATATGGTGATAGAGCCTCTTTGATGATGGCAGCTGTTTTTGTATGCCCACAACCATAAGATTTCGCTATTTCTGAGTCAGGAAACATTGTTTTAAAAAGTTTAGTAGCATGATCTCCTGACAAAAAAGAAAGATTGTGTTTAGCAGTGAAGAGACTCCACCTTGCTTCTGCTTCAATTACATTCTGCCGTAGCTGTGGCCTAAAGAATGATGTCACAGACTGTGAAGAAGATGCAGCACCAGCAGCTTGTTTGTGCTTTTTCCCTTTGACGTGGGTGGTAACATCATTCTTGCCACCATGGGTAATGCTGAAATCTGACCCACAAAGGGAACAATGAGCAAACGTGTCACCTAAAAAATATTTTTTATGCCATAACATCTAGCTACTACACAGTTAAAATCAAAATATTTAGCTACCTTTGACGCTTGTACCAATTCCTTGAAAGGTCTGGACCCAGCAGGGATCAAAGTGGCACAGTCTTCTTAGCTTCTTAGTAGGAGGAGGAGGTTCAGGGTTCTGATCTTCTACTTCAGCTCTCTCATCATGCAAACTCGCCATATCTCAAATCAATCGTGGATCTCTCTTCTCACCTAGCCTTCAAGAGGAACCTAAAGCTCTATTTACAAGTGTAGCTCACTGATGTTGGTTTCCTTATTTGTTTTTGTTTCTGGTTGTTTTTATTTTTTGGGTAGCCTTAATATTAGCTTGTTAAAGAGCTAGTTGGCAAAACCCCTTTGCTATTTGCAAGAATGTATATAAAAATTAAAAATAAATTTTTTAATTTTAAAAAAAAAAGTGCGATCGGTAAGGGTCGTCAATACGCACATTCGCCATTACTATTTCACAGAAAAATCTGTGGTTACGTTCATGACTGCATGCACGTGGCTATTCAGTTCAGATTGGAGACACATCATTCTAAACTGTAAGTTAATTAAGATGGAATAGAAATTGACAAAGTGACAAAGTAAATTTCGGGACAAACAATAGGAGAGTAGCAATTCCGTGCGGGACAGTCTGGAGTAGTAAAAAATCGGGACTGTCCCGGTAGATTCGGGACAGTTGGAAGCTAAATGCAAAATCGGGTATATGTTATATATATTATTGGCGAGCGAGCGTAGCGAGCGAGACACTTACAGGGGTAACACAATTGAAAATCGGGGATGTTTATTTGGCGAGGGAGCGTAGCGAGCGAGACAGTATTAGGGGTGGATAATGCAAAATCGGGTATATGTTATATATATATATGTATGTATGTATGGATGGTACGTATACTCTTTAAACGCGCGCGCGTGGAACTTTTTTCTCCAAAAAACACGGTTTTTAGGCTTGACCCCAGTTTATTCTGAAACTACAGCATTAAGCAAGCCTTACTTTATACTTAAGCTCCAAAGTGTGAGAAAATTCCTGCGAAAATGCTTGCTTTTCAAGAAACAAAAAGTTGATTCGACCGGTTACTATGGCATTGAAGACCCTTTTCCAGACTTAATTTCAAAACTTCGCCGTTTTATGGGGGGATACGGAGTGCCGGTTGTTGGTTGTCAAGAGCCGTTGGTAGTCAGGATGCCGTAGTATTAATGCTATGGAAGCTACTACTTCTCGAGGGAAGCTGAGATAAGTACGCAATTCCATATTTGTTAGCTAAATATGCAAAATTAACTCTGGCCTTTCTTTTTTGTAGCTAAGAGCTAGTCAACAGTGACTGGTAAATTCAAAGAGTCAGATTGGCTCAAATTTGGTACTACAAAAGTTACCACTGCTCAAGAAAATGAGGTAAGAAAGTAATTTTGTATTTGTGTGCTAAAATTGATTGGCTTTTGTTTTTGTAGGTGAGAGCTTGTTGTCAAGAATTCAAGGTAATTCAGATGGTCAAAGTAACTTCAATTTGGTACTACAGAAGTTATCAATACTCAAGAATGATGTAAGTAGTAATTCCATATTTGTTGGCTAAAATTACAAATAATAACACTGGTTTATTTTTTATCGTAGCTGAGAGCTTGTTCAAGAGTTACTGGTGATTGAGATTATCAGAATGGTTGATGTTTGATACTACAAAAGTTACCATTAATAAGGTAAGGGAGTGATTTTGTATTTGTTTGCTGAAATCAAATGTCATAACTGCTATTATAGTGTTTGGATGAAGTAAGCTAAAACATAGTAACATTTTATGTTACCTAACTATCAGGCTCGCTCGCCATTTGTGCTCAAGCACACCACTAGTTATTTGTATATATGTTTGGACGTACGTATGTCTTTTTGTACTTTGACCCTCGCGTTTTTGTGTTAGTTTGGTTGTCGACCCCGTCCCAAATTGCACTAAACAGAATCCTCTGGTTTATTGATCAGTACCCGTATCACCCTAGAAATTGAATTGTTTACCGTTTTGAATTCTTTTGCGGGTGCAGTTAAAACTTGAAAACTTAAGGGACTTCCATTTCTATTCGAGTTTGTGACGGTGGTAAGTCAATGCGCTCTTTGTCATGGTTATAAGCCGTGCGCAACAGTATTTACTTGAAAATGCATTGTCCACTAGATTAACCACGAAGGTAAGTCTGTGTAGGTGCATGTCCAGTTGTGTCAAAGCATTGTGTGTTACAACCACTACTTAGCTAAGAATATCACAGAGAAAATTTTTAAATAACGTGTATTGTTTTTTTTTTTGTTTTTTTTTTCCTTCCAAGCAGTTGCAGAGAGTTGTTACTATGGCACTGAAATCCCTTTACCCTGTATGCTAAATTTAAAAACTGGACCTTATTTTCAGTAACTTCAGTGTTAGAAGTCAAAATCATTCATATAAAAATAGTATAGTCTGTAGCAGCTCCTCGCCATTTGTGCTCAAGCACATCACTAGTTTAGATATATGTATGGACGTACGTATGTCATTTTGTACTTTGACCCTCGCGTTTTTGTGTTAGTTATGTGGTCGACCCCGTCCCAAATTGCACTAAATAGAATCCTCTGGTTTATCGATCAGTACCCGTATCACCCTAGAAATTGAATTGTTTACCGTTTTCAATTTTTTTGCGGTGCAGTTAAGGGACTTCCATTTCTATTCGAGTTAGTGGCGGTGGTAAGCCAATGCGCTCTTTGTCATGGTTATAAGCCGTGCGCAACAGTATTTACTTGAAAATACATTGTCCACTAGACTACTGAGAAGGTAAGTCTGTGTAGGTGCATGTCCAGTTGTATCAAAGCAGCATTGTGTGTTACAACCACTACTTAGCTAAAGAATATCACAAAGAAAACTTTTAAATAAAGTGTATTGTTTTGTTGTTGTTTTTTTCCCCTTCAATTCAAGCAGTTGCAGAGAGTTGTTACTATGGCACTGAAATCCCTTTACCGTGTATGCGAAATTTAAAAACTGGACCTTATTTTTAGTAGCTTCAGTGTTAGAAGTCAAAATCATTCATATAAAAATAGTATAGTCTTTAGGCTCGCTCGCCATTTGTGCTCAAGCACATCACTAGTATTTATTTATTTATTTATTTAATTTTATTTATTTATTGGCGAGCGAGCGTAGTGAGCGAGACACTTACAGGGGTAACACAATCGAAAATCGGGGATGTTTGTTTATTTAGATATATGTATGGACGTATGCATGTCATTTTGTACTTTGACCCTCGCGTTTTTGTGTTAGTTATGTGGTCGACCCCGTCCCAAATTGCACTAAACAGAATCCTCTGGTTTATCGATCAGTACCCGTATCACCCTAGAAATTGAATTGTTTACCGTTTTGACTTCTTTTTGCGGGTGCATTAAAACTTGAAAACGTCAGGGACTTTCCCTTCTATTCGAGTTTGTGCGGTGTAAGAGTCAATGCGCCTTTGCATGGTTATAACCGTGTGCAACATTATTTACTTGAAAATACATTGTCCACTATACTACTGCGAAGGTAAGTCTATGTAGGTGCATGTCCAGTTGTGTCAAAGCATTGTGTGTTACAACCACTACTTAGCTAAAGAATATCACAAAGAAACTTTTAAATAACGTGTATTGTTTTTTTTGTTTTTTTTCCTTCCAAGCAGTTGCAGAGAGTTGTTACTATGGCACTGAAATCCCTTTACCCTGTATGCTAAATTAAAAAACTGGACCTTATTTTCAGTAGCTTCAGTGTTAGAAGTCAAATCATTCATATAAAAATATTATGTCTTAGCTCGTCTCGCCATTTTGTGCTCAGCAGCATCACTAAGTATAGTATGTATGTATGGATGGTACGTATGCTCTTTAAAACGCGCGCGGGAAACTTTTTTCTTCTTCCAAAAAAAGACTGCTTTTTAGGCTTGGTACCTCCCCAGTTTATTCTGAACTACAAGCATTAAGCAAGCCTTACCTTTACACTAAGCTCCAATTGTGAGAAAATTTCCTGCGAAAAATGCTTTGCCTTTTCCAAGAAACAAAAGTGTGGTTGGGATTCAGAGGGGCCTGTTATCAGACTGGGAGGCTCTGCTTGGGAATTTCAACGGTTTCCACCGTTTTTTTTCCAGACTTAATTTCAAACTTTGCCATTTAGGGGGGGGGGGGGGGGGGGGAGGGGGGGCTGTGCTCCTCTGGCTCTCCACTTCCATCACCCTGAGCCTTTGTATAGAGATTTTACTGTATTGTCTTGCTCACTTCATTTGCTTACAACCTCGAATTTTAATAGCATTACCCTTAATAGTGTCTCACTCACTTCATTCTATTATTATTATTATTATTACTACTATTATTATTATCATTATCATCATTATTACCATTAATCTTTATTATTATTCATTATCATTGTTATTGTTGTTATTATTATTATCATTGTTTTTGCTATATTATCATTATTACCTATCAATATTGTTGTTATTTACTGTTGTTATCTACTAAATATTTCTATCAGTTTTAATTAGTTAAATAACAGTAATGAACAAGTATGTATTATTATTATTATTGTTGTTGTCATTATTATTTATTATTATTATTAAAGTAGGTAAAGAATCATCAACTTCATAAAATTGAGTTTATTATGATGAGCAAGTAAAACTTGCTATTATTGGGCGACTGTAGTGCACAAGTGAAAAAATTGATTTCTCTGATCAAATGAAGTAAACAAAGGATAAGCTACGTTTTATGGGATTAAAAATAGCGAAGTATTAAAACCATACTGGAAAAAAAAAACATTGTTACAATGTGATAGAACAAAATAAAATACAATACCATTACAACAATATTAACAGTGGAATTTGTTAGCAGTTCCTTGTTTAGATGTTGCAACATATTTAGTAGTGCAGTTCAGTATGAAAGGTCATACTATACTATGCAATACTACTAATACCCGAAAATACCAGTAGTATCCATAGTGAAATCTACAGCATTAATTAGACCCAGACTTTGAGTAGTACTCCTCAGCATAGCGATACACATCGCATATTTCATCCCGGACTCTGAATTTGTATCTCTTGGCCACAATCACATACACCAGTAGACCAGCCACAGCCACTAATATATTCATAGCAATATACAGCATCCCACAGCTTGGATAAGCAATACGTATATAGGAAAATGGAATAATTACAAATGAGGAGAGCATGTCACAAAATCCTCTTGCTGCAAATGACAAGCCAATCAAAAGTCCCTTCATGGCATGAGGGCTCTGGGAGCAAATAAACTCGTATAGCGCTATGAAGATGAGCATGTTTGAAATAGCAGCCATTGTACGTTGAATTATTATGATCAGTGGATCTTGATGCGTTTCAACTAAAGTTCTGTCTCCGGTATCCAACATGCATGCCACTACACTCCGATCTTGAGTATGAGCTGCTGCATCCATGACAAAAGTACAGATGAGAGACAGAACCATGACCACCATGCCAAGTCCCATGCGCTTCAACATACTCGGAACATAGTGATAGACAATCGGACGCAAAAAGATTAAATAAAGAGGAATTAAAACAACAACTAAAACTGAAGAAAGTAAGCCGTTGTAAATAAAAAGCGTTTCCAAGACTCCTTTGGCAGAATCATTCAGAATTCTTGAATTTCTAATATGCTCGGCATAAGACGTCAGAACAGCATCCGTGGCAACATTCACAAAAAATGCTGGCGTTAATGCCAGCATTACTTTGAGAATCCCGAAAAAAGACTTTACATCTTCAACTTGTTCTGTTGTGAAAGGCCCTCCATATTTCTCCTTGCCAAGATCCAGTCCTGAGGGCAACTCATCCTCACAGTATGTAAATGCACTGCGATAAATTGGAACAGTGTGGGTGCGAGCGAACTTCGTAATTCTATACACAGTCTTGTATGGATTAAGTCTAGCCGTATCTACTAGGAACCAGTTCTTCCTACGGCAACGAACCCATATTGATATCACCAGAAGAGCAATGCTAATGAATGAGATGACCGCCAATAAGCACACACCAACATAGGAAAACAACTTCTCACTAAAAAATGCATATTTAGATCCAGTTTGTGAAATGCAGATGCTCAAAAAATACACCCACATGTACCAATGAATAAATAGACTCTGGTGATCAGCTGGAAATTCCTGAAGTTGGTCCATTCCAAACTGAATAACATTACCTTTAAATAGAAGAAAGGAAATAGTTAGAGGCACAAAGAACAGGGTTGCTATGATGAAGTAGGTTCTTGTAGCTGAAAATACAGATAAAAGAACAGCCAATGCTAAATAGCTCACGCCAAACAAAATTAGAATTACGTAGAGACTCCATATCACTGTATTGTAGCGGCCAAATTTGTTATCTGCCAAAAACCCTGACAACGGGTAAAATAACAGAATAAAGGCATTTCCTGCATAAATAAATGATAAATATTTAGCAGGCACCAGGTACGTGTAATTTTCTGGCTGGCTTATTAGCTGATACGCAGTAAATATTACTGCACTCCAAAGCAAGATAAGTAGACCAGCCTTCGAATTAAGACAAACAGAGAAAGTGCTGTAACGTCTTCGTACAGCATCCAGTTTGGAATGGCGTTTTTCTATACTATCTGAACTTGCCGTAATCAACAATTCCGTTTGTTCGGATGCCATTCTCCAAACCGTCCGCGAAGAGAAGACGACAGTACGGGAAAAATCTTATATGCCCATACTGAACGAAACCCTTTACCAAACGACGACTCAGAGGGGGCGTGGGAGGGGCTAGAGCCTTCTCTTTCCTATTTTTGAAGGGGACAGAGCTCCCATCTTTTAATAGAGGAGGCTGCAATGAAACTTTTATGCATTTCTGCTGCATTAACAAACATGATCATACAGGACTTATACTTGCCCCTTCCCCGTCTGACCCATATATAACCACAATAAAATGGTTGAGCAACACATCTTAAATATATTTATAAGATTATTTACTGCCAAATTTCTCTTTGTTCCCAACTTTGTTAATGATGAATTACTGGCAATTATACTACAATACTATAGCAGAAATAAAAAGAAATTAAGTTTTTTGTTCAGTTCTAAATTGAAGCAATCGTGTCAAGTTTTAACCACAGCAGAAGTAGAAGACCTTGTAGCAGTAGAAGGATACTGGGTAAGGTCGTGAGTTAGAGTCTTGCTGATTGTGCACTCTCCACCCAGCTAACACACACACACACACACACACACACAATATGAAACAATAAAATATTCATTCATTCCTCTATACATCAGTGACATGAAAATTCCCTTGTTAATTCAGAAGTCTTAATACCTCCAATGACCATGATAAGAAAAAAGGAAGGGGAAAAAAATATATCTAAAACTACCTTTTTTCTGAGTGTTCGTGAGAATACACAGTAGAACCTCCTAACTGGAAAACATATTGGGCCAGGCTTTCAATTACCAAAACAGAAGTTGTATGCTTAAGAGGTGACAAGAAATATATTTTCTATTGGATGGGACAAGCAGAAATTCGGTAAACTGGTGTTAACGGAGTTCACTATCGAAAGGTCTACTGTAAGCACGTTTAATCTCACTGGTTTACAGAAACTATCCTTATAACAATTGTACATACCACCTTTATTAACTGAGGATATTACCTCACTATAAATCCCTATGAGAGAATCTGCATGGGAGTAGAACTCCTTCTTGAGGGAAATTACGATACACTGGAAATTAGTATCAGTCTGCTGCCGAATGTAATTAGCCACCTGAGCAGAAAGACAGAGAGAGAGAGAAGGAATGGGGGGGGGGGGGGGGAACAGAGGGGGAAAGGAAAACAAATAATAGCAACAACAACAACAATAATAATACCACTTATATTATGGGAAAAATCAAGAAAATTAATCTGTCCTCCTAGCAATATTTAAAAGAGATGAAAAAAAAATCGAATTAATCACCACAATTTAGCTTGACTAAATTGTATCCCAACTTTTTAGAAATAGTTTTATCACTAGACATGAGAAAACAAATAATACTACACTACATTGACATCACCTCACTAACTCGCTCTATTAATACTACACTACGTTGACATCATCTCACTAACTCACTCTATTAATACTACACTACGTTGACATCACCTCACTAACTCACTCTATTAATACTACACTACGTTGACATCACCTCACTAACTCACTCTATTAATGTTTGTATTGTCCAATGCTGCATCTATTTCATCCAAGACAAAGAATGGAGACGGTTGGAAACTGCATACACGAAATAAAATGACACAGTCAAAGTTTTTCTTAAATAAAAATACTTTCATCATTCAAGACATTTGCCACCAACCAATGAAGTCAGTAAATGAAGAAATAATAGTCTGAATTTCCCACTACTAGTCATGCATTTCCTACTGTGTGATTTTCTAATAGAAGCACACCAGTGAGTTACCTGTGAATGGCAAATAGAAGAGCTAGAGCAGCTACCGTTTTCTCTCCTCCTGATAAATTATCCATTGGCCGAAACCTGTAGCACACACACACACAACAACAAAAAGCATCAAAATGCTGAGACTTTTAGGTTTCACAAATAATTAAATTCACTAATGCACTTTCCCATTCACAGTATATCAAGACTACTTGTACGCACTTTCATGTGCATAATCTATGACATCACTGACCTTTTCTTGGGTGCAATACAGTTGTAGCTGATCCCATCCAAATATGGCTCCTACACACACACACACACACATGCATGCACGCACGCACACACACACACACACACACCACATTTAAAACTTCATACGTTGAACAACAGAATTTAACTTCCATTGACTCACCTCAGCATTATCTGTCCCCAAGAAAGCTTGTGCACTGGTGTCGTTAGAAAGTTTCTGCAATATAAATGATTGTTTGTACAAGATTTCCACTACAGGACTGCTATATAGTGTATGTGCATTTGACCACTCCTTACCTTATAAATAGGATCTATCACTGTGCAGACATGTTCAAAGGCATCATTAAACCTGTCATATCTGAAACCAAAGGGAGAGAGGTTACACTTCGAAATTTATCTAATTTAATGCAAATACCTCAGCTTCTTTATCTTCTCAAAGTCAGACTTGGTCTTCTTAGCCAGCTGTCTGAACTGCTCAAATGCTTCTGCAGTTTCGTGGAAGCGAGCCTCAACACTGTCTAGCCTAAGGAACAATAACAGAACAAAGGGGGAGTGGTTAGGGAAATTTCTCCTGCATTAATGCCTGCTGAGCAGATAGACATCTACTGTAGTCCTACGCTTACCCCATGCTGAATATTATGTTTAGTGCAAAGATTATACCTCTGCACTCAAATAAAATTTTGACATACACTGTAATATCATAATATCAAGAGCATTTTAGACTCTAGAAGACCACACAACAATTACCAGCAGTAAAATTGAAGTATATTCACTTTAAATAGCACAATATAGTCAAAGTAGTTACCATACGTGTGCATCTCATTAGTAGCATATGTGATCCACACTGACTTCAGGGTTTGATACAGGATTTTTTGCTAGGGGGGGGGGGGAAAGTCAAATAGCGACCTTATAGTTGCATTTTTTTTTGTCCTTGCAATACTAGTAAGGTAAGGAAATTAAACTTATTTTATTATATTTATGTATTGATCAATTGATTACCTCTAATAAACAGCTTTGTTCATTTTGAAAGCTGAATAGCTCTGACATTAATTAAGCCAGACTCCTAATAGGTTATCCTTCTATTTTGAATGGAGTAGGTGTATCATTTATGGATCACCAGTTCCAGTTTGAAAGTTGCTTTTAGCACTGGTCATTGTGAAGCAGCTGCCTGGTTGGTAAGGGTATATTTGTTGCTTTGGCAGACTGTAGAAGTTGCTGAGTAGTAGCTAATGGATATCAGAAAGTATTTTAGGAAAAAGAGACCTTGTGGCTCCAAAGGAAGTGAATCCGAACCAAAAAAAGCAAATGTGATAGCTATGAATCGGTGGAACACAAGGAACAGATTCGAGCAGTGCAGCAGAGAGAGAGTGAGGAGGTGAGGGAGGAAGATAGAAGAGGTGAGGAAAGAAGTGCAGCAGAGGGAAGAAGGGCCGCAGAGGGAAGAAGGGCAGCAGAGGGAAGAAGGGCAGCAGAGGGAAGAAGTGCAGCAGAGGAAAGAAGTACAGCAGAGGGAAGAAGTACAGCAGAGGGAAGAAGTACAGCAGAGGGAAGAAGTGCAGCAGAGGGAAGAAGGGCAGCAGAGGGAAGAAGGGCAGCAGAGGGAAGGAGTGCAGCAGAGGAAAGAAGTGCAGCAGAGGGAAGAAGTGCAGCAGAGGAAAGAAGTGCAGCAGAGGGAAGAAGTACAGCAGAGGGAAGAGGTGCAGTAGAGGGAAGGAGTGCAGCAGAGGGAAGGAGTGCAGCAGAGGGAAGGAGTGCAGCAGAGGGAAGGAGTGCAGCAGAGGG
>WLWD01004509.1_pt1 | contig 18654 bp, 18 predicted proteins | sample 6712731 | NCBI WGS metagenome assembly WLWD01 (sample SAMN12718690, study PRJNA576275) | sponge metagenome | isolation source: marine sponge | host: Mycale hentscheli | place: New Zealand: South Island, Marlborough, Capsize Point | collected 2014-11-01
GCTTAACCCTTTCGTTCCGGATCCCACTTTAAAGCGGGTGAAGACCTGTTGGCTTCTTCGAATTTTTTTAAATAGTTACTTTATAGCTAGAACCTTCAGATTGCATACACAGGTGCCCAATGCATTGGAGAAGCATCTAAAATAGCTTTCAGCCAGGGCTGCTTCGACAGTACCTCACAGCAGTTGCGTTTATTTCTTCCTCGGCAAAAAACAACAACATCGGTTCTCCGTCGAATTTTAAAAAAAGTTACCTTCTTCACAGCAACTTCATTTATGGATCCAGTCATCTCCAGAGCTTTGTAGAAGCAGCGAAAAATTGCTTGAGCCCAGTAGCCTTCCATAACACATTGAAACAACCGCTTCTTTGCCGACCAAGACTTTGCGGTTTGACTTACTGTCTTCTTTTTTTTTTTATAAAATCGCCAGTTCAACTGGGGGCCTCCCCATTACGTACAGTCTTAGGTAATGCTTATTACATCATAGGAAAAAAGTGAGCGTGTCGTGTGATCCAGGTAACTATGCAAAAAAAAATTTTTTTTCAAAGTCAATTTGGAAAAATGGCGTCTACCAGTTACAGTGCTGTGGAAGTTTTAGACTTGCTTGATACTGACTCTAGCGACTCAGGATCAAGCGGAGAAGAGGGAGACGACATCTAGGGCTATAGGAGGCCCTGTATCAGGGTTGGGGACCAGACCCGTCAACTCTGACACTGACAATGGAAGTCAAGAAGATGATCGATGTAAGCTTGTCTTTCTCTTGAAAACTAGCAAGCTTCTGTTGTGGAAAGGACTTATTTATAGCTATATTGAGATAGAGAAAGCTGTTTAGCTATAATATATATATATTTCATTGAGTTTTGAGATTTGAAAGTGGGTTGTGGTTTGTTGATCAATTTCAAATTTTCAAAAAAATTTAATTTTTTTTGCCAGAATGTACTACTAGGACCAGATGTGTATGCAGTCACCGACCCGATTGTGAAGAGGGATTGTGAAGAGGACTCAGATGAGGCAACAGGAGCAGAGTCTTCCAGTGATGAAGGAGAAGATGACAGACCTGGCGAAGTACACTCGGAGCCCCACCCCCCCCACCCTCCCAAACAAAAATCCTGTATGAATCCCCATACAATACATCATAAAGTTGCAATTATATAGGATCATGAACAATTTGTTGTTTGTATTACAAATATCTTTGTTGTTTGTGTTTTTGTGTATATGAAATTGTTTTGTAGTGGAGCTCGACGTCCGATGGCATATGTTCCTATTGGACACTCATAGATGTCTCCTACATGATCACAATCACCACCAAACACAACAAACAACATATTTTATTGTTGAACTAATAAAATATTGGTATAAAGTACATCAAACAATATTATTTCTATTTTTTTATTTTTTATTATGGATGAGAAAAGTGGAATTTTTTTGGGAAATTTTTTTTTTTTTTTAAAGTAATAGTAGGGGGCCTAAATATTATTCAATTTTCTCAATCAAAAAATGAGGGGAATCCCAAACTCTTGGTCTATTTAGTGATATATGGTTGCTATGGGGTTTTCCCAGCCAGCATCGAGTTAAAAAAAATAAAACGGTAATGCACTATTCCGCGGTAGAAGATTATATTTTTCCGCGCGTGTCCAAACAATTCGGGAACGAAAGGGCTAAGTATGCACACACACACACAACCAACCAATCAGATCTTGTGCACGTGGCTAGTCCACGTGCACAAGTGTACACACCCCAAATACTTAAAACTCAAAATCACGCACAACACTACAAATCAAATCCAATAAACGCACAACACGGAAATAAATGAATACATACAAAAACTGTTTTCTTCTTTCACTTCTCTCTTCTTTCTTCTCCTCTAGTCTGTTCTCTTCTCTGCTCGCTCGACTTCCCTTTCCCCACATCACCCCCTTCAGAGGCTAGTTCTTCAGAGACAGCCTGGAAATGGCGGGTCAGTCGGTTCCCAAGTTCTCCTAGACATTGCGTCTGCATTCAGATGTTGACCACCAGCTCGATACATAATGTTCATGTCACGCTCCTGTAGACTATTGGCAAAACGTCGGAGCCTCTTATTCAAATGGGAGTTACCCAAAAGAGCTGTACATGGCTTATGGTCCGTGATGACCACGAAGTGTTGGCCATATATAAATCGGTCATAGTGGTTTATTCCTGCCACAATGGCGAGTGTCTCTAACTCAGTGACTGAGTATCCTTTCTCCGCACCATGGAGCTGACGCGAGTAGAACCCGATGGGAACCTCTCCATCTTTCCGAACAGCGTGCAAACAGGCCCCCACACCTACCCCAGATGCATCTGTATACAACTTAAATTGATCTTCAGGAGAAGGCACAAACAACATCACATTTACACATAATGAATCACACAATGCTGAAAAGGCCACTTTCATCTCCTCACACCACATCACCTTGACTGGCGCCCTGACACGAGTTGACGGCGTCAGATTAGCTGCCATCTCAGCAAACCCAGGGATGAACCTCCGGTAGTACCCAATGGCCCCCAGGAATGTCCTCAGTTGCCGTTTAGTCTTATGTCTGCCATAGTTCTTAAAGGCTAAAACCCTAGACTCCGGTACAGTCACTACACCTTCCCCTATAATATGTCCTAAGTATTTGAGCCTCTTCCGCCCAAACACGCACTTCCTCAATTTAACTTTCATTCCTACTCTCTCAATAGTTTTCAACACCCTCTTTAAATCGCACAAGTGAGTCTCCCAGTCTTTACTAAAAATCACCACATCATCAATATAAACATCACAACAATCCTTAACCATACACAAAATCTTATCCATCACTTTCTGAAAAACTGCTGGCGCGTTCTTCAGACCGAAAGGCATACGCAAGAAACGATATTTGCCCAATGGGCTGACGAACGTCGTCATGTTACTACTGCTCTCTTCCATCGGTATTTGGTGGAAGCCACTAGTTAAGTCGACAGTTGACAATACACCAGACCTTCTCACCTTCTGAACCAGCTCATCGAGTGTTGACAAATAATACCGGTTCAGTGGGGTTTGCTCGTTGACAAACCATTTCCGCACTTTCAAAATTGTTCCTGTCATTACTAAATGAATTAGTAGTTGTGTGCCATCGCAAATGTGGCAACTCGGTGAAGCTACAAAATTATAATCAACACTTGCATAATCATTGCAAAAGTCACTATGTCGACTCACCTTCAAAAGTAACCCTCAAGGATGTTCTTTGCAGACCAACCACTTCACCAGAAACTTCAGTGGAACGCCAGGCAGCACAGCACCTTGTTAGGCGTCTCATGCACCAAGGAAAAGGTGCTCCTGGTGTCCTTCAACTTCCTACAGGTGGTCAGGTAATTAGAAAATACCCTTACCTAGATTTACAGTGACAAATTTACAGTCTCATTATGTCTTTTATAGCCCCTTATGTTAGTGCAAGTCCCACAAGTTGCAGAGTTTCAACTTCCAAGGCCAGTGCGAGAACCGTGAAGAGAAGGACAGAAGTACTAGAGTCTGTGAGAACTATCATTAGTGAAAGTGCCAGCAGTGCTCAGTTAGCTGCCGAAGTCAAAGTCCTTTCACAATCTCAGAGAGAGGATCTCCTTCAGCAAGTCCAGCTCCCATTGGTAATTCCAGCAGATCATTCCCTGGCGATGAAAGCTGACCTGGCCATTCCCTGGGCTAAATTGAGAATACTTCGAAGGTGAAAACTAAATAATATAAAATGAACAATATAAATAAAATAATAATAATAATAATAATAATAATAATAGATACCTTGTAATAATGGATGTTTTTAGATGGTTCAAGGCCTTCAACATTTCAATCACCAGCGAGCGAAAGCAACGTAGCCTGGCCCATGGCATAATAGGTGAAAACCTGAAGGCTGAGCGTGCTCCCTTCTCGTCTGATAAAGACGACATCAGAGTGGTGCCATTTGTGTATAGACTAAACCTTATTAGAGCCATAGCTGATACTGTAGACCAACATGAAAGGTAGGGAAAAAATACATATATATTAAGGGTGCTGGCACATAGCAACGCGCATGCACTGTTAATTGACCCAATTGAGCTGCCAAACCACAGAGTAGTAGCCTGTGGTTTGGGCTTAAAAAGCACGCGCACACAATCCCGCATATAACTCGCAAATTATAGTTGGCGATCTCGCCCTTACAACTCATGGCTTTTATTCAAAGCAGAGGCTGTGGCCTGTTATCTAATTATGGTTGGTATGGCTAGCAGAGCAGGCACAAAGAGCTTTCTGCAGCAAGGCAGAAGAAATGATGCTACTCCAGTAGAGGAACCTATAGCAAAACATGATAACATTGATATTCGTACATCATACTTACTGAATACAATCTGTTAACAGTCATGTTTTAAATCATTCTAAATATATATACTTAATATTTTGTTTTTAGTCTAAAATTTATTCATTTTTTCAAGGTCAGCATAAAATTACACGTTTTTTGATAAATCTGATGTACAGTCTCATCTATGATAAATATTGTACAGGTCCCCCCGTTGGTTAGATATGATGGAGGTGACAGAAATCTGTCTGTGCCTCCCAGCACAGGTCCGTGTGTGCCCTCCAGCGCAGGTTTGTCTGTGACCCTCAGCGCAGGTCAGGTCCCGCCTGTGCCCCCTAGCGTAGGTCCGTCTGTGGCCCCCAGTGCAGGTCCAACAGTGCCCCTCAGCGCAGGTCTATCTATGCCTTCTGGCTCATGTCCATTTGTACCAGCTCACGCAGTTTCCTCTAGAGAATCCAGCACTGATATTCCTGGGCTGACTGATAGTGAGTAAGGCACCACCATCTGCTAGTTTCATGTTCCTGAGGCAAAGCCGGCTAATTTTTCTGGATCAGCTGTAGCAGATGTGCCTAGAATTGTGTTGAACAACAGTGAAGGTATGTTTAATTAATGTTATTTCATTTTCTGTCTTTCTTGGGATGAACACGTATATAAAATATATCAAAATTTTAATCTCTCTACTGTGTGTGTATATATGCATCAGGGCTTCACACAGAAGGGGAGTAGCCCTGGAATTTTACTCCCTTAATTATAATCATAGATCTATTCTTATAAATAAATTAATCAATTAATAAATATAATCGTAAAAATAAGTTAATAAAAATAATTTTTAAATTAATTTTTTACTATCACTTACAGTGTCTAACTCTGATGTGACAGCGAGTTCATGGAGGATGATGATGGCTTACTTGCAGAGGAGTTTGATAGCACCCTCAAAGATGACTTGATAGACCGCTTGTCCCTGCACTGTGATGACATCAAGTTTCCTCACAATGATGACATGATTTCAACATGCACATCTACTGGCACAGTCAGTTTTTGTCATTCCATGAGCCTTCAGATTCACCATTCTAGCTGTTCATAGAAACAGTACTATCCAGTCTTATCACTTCTGATCAGTGGTCATTTGTACGCTGATTACGCTCGCCTGAGTAGTCTGCAAGGTCTGCCAAGTTGCTCGAGATAGCCAAGGTGATCCAACCTCCTGGTTCCATCCCCAACTTTTTCCTCTCTGGTTCGGACCAGCCGAAACATTTCTGCTGCTGGAATTATATAAATACATTATAAATAATTAGAGTTGTATATTAGTTCTAAGGTAACAGGTATCACCTCCAATCTTTTAAAGAGTAAACGGCCAGTCTGTTGTGTTGCCAAAATTTTTAGAGTGGATTGCAAGTAACACCACTCTAGTCAGTGAAAAAACGGGATTCCTCACTATCCGGGTATGCAAAAGTATTACCCCCCTCTTTTTATTCATTTTTAATCTATGTACATACATTAGTCTTGGTAGCACACAACGGATCTGCTTTTGACTTCCCCATTTTGTTTGCGGAAGTTGAACAAAATGGTGAGTTAGCAACTCTCAACTTTCCGAATAATGTCCACTTCTATGACATGCTACCAGTATTATGGAAGGTAAAAATATATTATTGCAGCCTCTAATTAATAATTTTATTTAGATGAAGAAGGACCGGGAAGAGGTGCTGCAGGGAACATCACTTAGCATGGAATTATTATTATTATCATTATTATTATTATATTATTATTATTATTATTATTATTATATTACCATTATTATCATTATTATCATTACTATACTACTACCTACTACTACTATTACTACAACAACTATTAATAATAATAATATTATTATTATTATTATTGTACCACTACTGTTATTGTTATTGCTATTACTGTTGTTATTACCTTACTCTTCCAGATGTACCGGCACTTGAGAGAGTTTTGCTGCATCCATCACTGAGTGACTGTTTGAAGGAACTCTCCTTTCTGACTTCTCAGATGCAACTGAAGAAGTGGCTTTCCCAAAAGACTCTGTTTATCAAAGCAGCAGCACTCACCAGGTCCTTAGGAAAACCCAGTGTCACACCAACACAAGCCAAGAAGCTGGTTACAGAGGGCTTCGACCACCAGAGCCTATCGCTTCTCCATCGAACCAGCCTTACTAAGGACGACAGCCTGAAGAAGAGGGGAGTCAAGAGCTAGCCGTTTGGGGAGAAGCTGTTCAAGGCGCTCAGTTCCCGTTAGAAGTCTGCTGTTCGCCGCCTTCTCCATTCGTAGTTCCCGTGTTTTGTTTATTATTTTCCAAACCGGCTCTTCTCGGAGCCACTCAATAACGAAAAGATTTTGTTGACAACAAAATGCGCGTATTCCTTAACCGCCCGAAAGGGCGGGGCTGTTATGGAATAAAGTATGCGTACCAATACTTTTAGCTTCTCCAAGCTATTTCTTGCCAAAACTACAGAATGACGTATCAGAGCCGTTCTAAATTTGGAATAGAGTTACACAAGACTACAACAAATAAAGTTACAGAGAGATTACGTAATAAAGGTACACAACGGAAGTAAAGCGTCAAAGTTTGTCATGAAAGAACTACTGCTGTGCATAATTAGAAAAGTAAATTGTGAATCGGAAAAAGCTTCTGTAAATTTGTCGGGCTTGAGCTCCAAGGTCTGTGGAATGCTTAAACGGGCGCTGAAGCCTTGAACTGCCAACTGTAGCTCCCTCTGTAGGGTGTGAAATTGGAGGGCTCATGCCTTCCGTGTTTCTTGCCGTAGGAGTCCAATTTTCAGGTAAGCTTGCTTCTGGAAGGGTTCACTTCACAGTCCGCTGTATAGAGTAGGCAGCAAAGAATAGAAAGTATATAAACTTGGGCCATAGCAACATAATTGATTTAGCTAATGAGTTTGCGTGGGCAGATGCGTAGGCGGTGTGCCAGCACCCTTAATTTAAAAAAAAAATATAAATTTACCTAAGGTCCAGTGGTGGCCTAACATGGCATGATGGGGCAATCCCGAGCAGTGAACTGTGGTTGAAGCAGGGTGGAGATAAAGGACACGGCAGTTTCAAACTGACCATGCAGTTAGTCAACACTGCTCACACCAACTCCATAAAAGCAACTACACTGCTTTCGGTTTTCAAAGCTGGGGACTCCACCACTAATCTCCACACAGCTCTAGATATGTATCAAGAACATATCAACGAAGCACAAGGGATGCAAATGAAGTAAGACATGATCTATTCAGTTTCCATAATTACTTCCAATATTTTTAGGAGTTACACTGTCCGGCTTTTTCTATGGAGATTACAAGTTTCTTTGTTGAATATACGGACTTAGTGGTGCCAGTGGTATGTAGTTTCCTTCAAAGCACACAACAAAAATATATTCAAATTTTTTAATAGGTCGGCATAATTGCTTATGGTGTCATATCACTAGTGCAGAGTTGTCTCAACCTTTAGTCCAGAAAGGTTTATTTCTGCTGCGCTCACTCCAGACTCTGAAAGATGATCATGGCTGCTTCATCACACAGGGCCATGGCAACCTCAAATTAGCCAAAAACTACAATAATTTAATTGGAGAAACAATTTTTGATATTCTGCTTGAAAATGTAAGAATTTATTCATTTTAAATAAAAATTTACTTACATTTTATATAGGTTTGCATACCTGGCTTGCATTTATCTTTGGGAATTTTCAATCGGTTATGGACCATTTTGGAAACCCACTGCAAGCAGCTGGACTTCTCTCTGGCCACAGAAGGTACTTCTACCAGCAGTTTTCAGGGTGATAGTAGTGACTCTCTAACGAAATGGTCCACCCTAAAGTTAGAGTTGAGGACATCTTTGCAGTACGCTGAAGCCGTTTCAGACTTGTTGACATACACCACGATATCCTTAGAAGATGTCACTGGCAGTCAGCTTTATAAGAGTCTTCTGGATGAGTTGGAAGCAGTCAAAATGAGAACGAACGACCTGGTACATTTACGTAGTTGATTATATAAGTAAAGTATTAATTACTACTTGTATAAAATAGGAATTTCAAAAGAGATTTGACCACAAAAGAGGACCATACTACAGCAGCTTGGAAAAAATCCTTGACCAGCTAAATGTCAAGAGGCAAGCATATCAAGGTGGCACCTTCATAGGGAACCATGTCCACAAGTTGCTCAAGCTAAATAGATTGCATACATGTGTATGAAAAACAAAACAAAAAGAAACGTACTAAAAATACTTTTGTACTGTTGAAGCCTGATAGTATCACCATCCTGTTTAACGGAATCCGGGCAGTCAGCATTCACCATCCATCCATGACTTCTTCTGCTGAGAAGATGACCGATGTATTTACAAGGGCGTTTGACATCTTTGGAAGCTGCCACAGGGGTTACAATTCCTCTCATTGCATGTCTGAAAAAGATATTGATGACCTAGGTAACATTCCAAAATATTCTAGAACTCATCACATTTACCTTTTTTTTTTAATGGCCTTATATCAGTATAATAACGCTCTTGCACGTCTTCTAAAATTGACAAATTCACCGTAAACGTCCTGCCCTGAAGTTTTACAGGGAAGCGTTTCCTTCGGCTACCATTTTGCCCAAAATGCACATACTGGAGGATCACTTTATTCCCTGGATTCGCAGATGGAAATTGGGATCAGGATTGATGGGAGAACAGGGAGCAGAATCCATTCATGCCCATGTCATGAAGTTAGAGAGGGTGCATCAGGAGATTCCAAATGAGCTGGACAGGTTGAAATATTTAAGGAGCAGACTTTGGAGTCAGCACCAGCTCTTGCCTCCCTAAGACCTCCAGCAAAGAAGAGAGGTCCATACAAGAAGAGACAACCCCCAACAAAGAAGCAAAGGCTCTCTGACGACCAATAGCCACACAATGAAGACAGAACATTTTATCATTAAGTGTTTCTTGTAGTTTAGCTATATACATACTCACCTGGCTGCCCATTGTGCTCTTGAAAACCGCATGTTAAAAATTTCGTGGTACTCCTTCAAAATAAAATGTTAGCTATTTATACAAAGTTGATAGTGTTAGAAATGCTTCTTACATTCTCTTGCTGTATCTCACATCTTCCAAAAAAGTACCACTAACCCCCTGTTAGCCTGTCAATCGTAGAGCTAGTACCTCTGATAGCACCTCAACCGCCGCGGCCAATTTTTTTCTTTTTTTGTCAGCAAGGGCTCTTATTAGCCTTTAACTTCCTCTATCTCACGTGAGTGATCTCAGGCTTAATAGACTGTGGGCTTTTTATTCATTATTAAGCATGGTAGTTGCTGGGTGTGAGTTGCCAAGGGGAAATTTTTTGTGGGCGTGGTTAAGTGCCTGGGGATCCGCTGAATGAAACAACCGTGCACTGCTGATTCTGACAAGGTTTTTAATCTTTCAGCCAACGAATTCACCCATGAACTAACGTCAGTGGTGGCATAACACTCCTCAATCCACCCTGCATAAAGCACATCTAATGGTCCATGGCATTTTCTGCCGTACGCCAGCTCATATGGCGATATCCCAGTATCTCGATTCGGGACCATTCTTCTGAATCCTCAGACTAACTAGTATTGTGCAGGGACTCTGTGCACGCAGCACTTGTAGAGGGGAAATACTCACTACTCCACTCAGATTGAGATGAAGTACCACTGAAGCTACTACTACATCTACGACCACTCCTATTGGCAGACTGAGGACACCCCTGAGTACCACGGCCACTCACCTTAGGCTCGGGTTCCCCACTTTCACTGCCAATCCAATACCCTGATCTCACTTTTGCCTTTTTGACACCGTCTCCTCTATCGTTCATCCAGCCACAGGCAGCCCTTCTTCAGAGACTCCAGTGACCTACACGTAAGGGAGACAAAAATAAATGAAATTCAGACGGTTCACAACAAGAAAGTAAAAGTAGAAATAGAAACAACACAAGGAAGCTTTGTACAAGGTAAGTACACACACAAAAAAGGTTCCCACACGCACAATGTACACACACACTACACTGCGCAACAACAGAGACAACACAACAAAATGTCCTTCTCCTTCCGAAGATTTCTTCTACCGGTACAGGTAACGTTCTTGATAGGCACAGTGCTCGGACTCGGGGGAAACTTGCTACAGTCACTCCTTCGTTAATGTCCAGGAATCCGGAGAGTTCCTTCAACTCCGCTACCGCTGCCACCAATATGTGGGGGTCATCGTCAGGGTCTTACACCTTTGTCGATCCTCGCACAGGTAAGAGCCCAGGCCATTATTAATCTGGGTCCTACAGGAATAGATTAATAAGGTACGCTGCCACCAGAGTAAGTGTGGCGAGTGCTGCGCGTAGGTAACTAGTTATGTTTTAATAAAATTAGTTACAATACACGACAACACAAGAAGACAGAAAATGATAGTTACGTCAAGTCTGACTTACACACGAACTGCCAATGACCTGCACGCACATGCTTAAGTACGCACACACACACACAACCAACCAATCAGATCTTGTGCACGTGGCTAGTCCACATGCACAAGTGTACACACCCCAAATACTTAAAACTCAAAATCACGCACAACATTACAATTCAAATCCAATAAACGCACAACACGGAAATAGATGAAAACATACAAAAACTGTTCTCTTCTTTCACTTCTCTCTTCTTTCTTCTCCTCTAGTCTGTTCTCTTCTCTGCTCTCTCGGCTGCCCTTTCCCCACAAGAACCTACTCGCTTCTTGAGGGACAAATACATCACTGTGGCCCCAACTACGCTAGGATGGACTGTCACCGCCTACTTCAGGCAAAGACTCAGTCACTATGTACACTGTGGAGCTGCAATACAACCCCCTGGACAAGCAGCTGGTCAGGATGTGGCAGCTGGAACAAGTTCCAGCCACGCCCCAGCGCAGCCCAGAGGAGGATTCAGCACTCACTCAATTTCATCAAACACTGCAAATCCGACCTGATGGACGGTACTCTGTTTCTCTGCCAAGAGTTGTCCAGCCACCTTCACTGGGAAAGTCCCTCAAGATGGCTACCAGCCGCTTCCTCAGTAACGAGAGGCAGATGGGCCAACTCCATCTCCTCCATTCACTTCTGTTGGCGTCGACTTCGCTGGCCCCTTCCAGCTGAAGATGGGCTACACAAGAAAATCGGTCAAGTTCAAGGCCTACTGCTGCCTGTTCATTTGCCTGTCAAGCCAGGCTGTCCATCTGGAGGTGTGCACGTCTCTGGAGACGGAGGAATTCCTGGCAGCCTTTCAGAGGTTTTGCGACAGGAGAGGGACTCCACATTCGGTCTACTCTGACAACGGCTCCAACTTCGTTGGAGCCAAGGCAGAACTTCAAGCCATACGGAGGATGCTTCAACGTTCTGAAAAAGCTATCTCTCACCTGTCGTCCACTAAGGAGCTGCAGTGGCACACCATACCACCCAGATCACCACATCACAGAGGTCTTTGGGAGGCAGCTGTGAGGGAAATGAAGCGGCTGCTCAGGATGCAAGTACCACCTCACCCATTCAGGTTGGACGAATTCCAGACTCTGCTCACTGGAATCGAGGCTTCTCTCAACAGCAGGCCTCTGGTCGACCTCGGAACTACAGAACCTGAAGACAACCTCACTCTGACACCGGCCCACTTCCTCATCTTCCGGCCACTGCTGGCTCCTCCTACCAAGCCAACTAGCAAAGTCAAACTGCCGGCCTGGCAAGGCTACTACCTCACACAGTTACAGGCCAGAAGCAAGTGGAGGAAGGGCAGCAACCACGTCTATCTCTGTTGGGGACATTGTCTTCGTCAGAGACGAGACACTAGCAAGAGGAAGATGGCTTCTGGCCTGGGTTGCTGCTATATACCCTGGCCACGACAGCAAGACAATGGTTGTCGACATCCGCTGCAACGGCCACACCTACAAGCAAAGTGTGCAGTCTCTAGTGAAGGTCTACTTGGAGGACTTTGACATGTCCACTGCAGCTACCCCCCCTACAGCTGCTGTCATTTCTGGACCACCAGCTACAGCTGCTGCTGCCATTTCTGCCAGCCCCCCAGCATGTTCAGGATCTGCTGGACTGAACAACCACCACTAAGGTGCAGTGCACTACATGCACTGAAAGACTGAGCTGGACTCATTGCATTGTGTGTTAATTGTGTTTGTATGTGTGTGCAGGTGTTTCTGCACATGCTTATTTGCTCTGGTGTGACCACATGTTTGTTCAGTTGATATTCAGTCTTACTGTTATGTGCTTGTCTTTTTAAATTATACTAACCTAAGCATATCTCTGCCAACTTGTTGACAGCTATAGCTACTCTAGCTAAGGCCCTGGTTTGTTTACATGTTGCCCACTACTGGGGCTGGTCCTTCAATTCTTCCAAACTTGAGCTCAGGGACTTACACCCCCTGTTCAGCCTGTTTAATGTCTGCTTTGGCCATCAATGCACCCCAACCCAGCTCCAGTACTCTCCTCATGACATCGTCTACCGAGGTGTACGACAGTGAGGACAACCCCCCATCAATTCCATCATTGATACTGTGCCCTGCCGGTGATGATAAGTCCACTATCAACTGCCACTTTCCCACCTTGCCCTTCTTGGGAATCACCCCAAATGGGCTGCAGAGGACCCCCAATTTGGCTGTTTGGTCCACTCTACCCACTGCAATTACTCTTCCGGACCTCTTCTCCTCCAGCAAGTACTTCTCCATCACTTGCGGGTGCTTCTTGGCTGACGATAGGTTCTGCCAGGCTGCTTTCAAATTGTCCCTCTGACCCTGGAAACCAACTCGAAACCCCCGCCTTATCCCGCGTGATGCCCACTCTGCCAAGCTTCTGTCTGGGTGCCTAGCCAGCATGCTCTCCCATACGTCAGGTCTCAGTGGCGTCTTCACTTCCGTTGCCTCTCTTGGCAGCCTGCCACTCCCAGTGTTAGATCTGCGCTCCAGCTCTCGCACTTGCCAGCCCAGACCACCTCCTACATAACATTATCAGTTAACCCTCACAGGAGGTACATTGTTGTACCACCCCTTACCTCCCTTAACCTAGCCCCTGCCCTCCCACTTCCTATCACACCTTATCCTGCTACCACTCCCTCCCTCCAGCCATAACCCCACCCCCCACCCCAGTTGCCTCAGCATGGCCACCTATGCACCCATTTTTTTTAAATTCATAATGACTGATTCATAAGGCATGACCCCTGCTCGCCCCCCCCCCCCCCCCCCAACTGTCTCTATCTGTCCATATGCTTCCCGTCTCTTTTCCCCCGCTCAGCTGCCTGGCTGTCAGGTTGCTCCCTGCCCTTCTGAGCACTGAGACATGGGGTGGGTTCCCTGCACCTGCTGCAAATGTGCTGAAAGCGGCACCTGGCTCCGTATTTGCAGTCGCCCTTATATCTGTTGTATTTCTGGCAGATGGGAACCCCAGCGTCTGCTCTCGCTTGCTCCGTGTCCACTCCTGCCGCTTCCCTGAATCTCTTTTTGGGTCCCCCAAGAGGGGCTGGAGGTCCTCGCCTGTTCACCTCTTTTTTTGACTGCTTTTCCAGTGCATAGGCTGAAACATATTCTGCGAACAGTCCAGGATCTGTGTCTGCCCATTCTCGTGTCTCATCTCCCTCCATTTGCTCTCAGAACCGGCGGTTGTAGTCTTCACATGCCACCCATTCATATTTCAGCGCCATTCTTGCAATGAGGTCGTGGTATGATCTCAAGTCTGATTGCTTCTCTGAATGCGCTTGCAGCAGTAATCCCTCATACAACAAGAAGCATCTCGTCCACGTGGTCATATCTGGCACCCTCCCTACTGCCCTGCTATAGTCCGCTTCTTTCCATATAACCACCCCTTGCCCTTCCTTCATCCGGTTTAGACGGGGGAAAGTCTGCGAAATCCACAAAGTCACCCCTCTTGATGCGTACTGCCAACCATCTGGGAATAGGGGTCATTCCCTTGTCCACTTTCACCCTGGCCGCCTTGCCACCATCCTTTGCACCCTTGCTGGCTTTTTTCTTGCCCAGGCCAGCCTCTGCTCCAGCGCTTTAAGAACAGAGTCCCTAACTCCTTCTTCCTCCAACTCCCCGCTACTGCATCACTCCTCTGAGCTGCTTGCCTCCAGCGGTGCCCCTGCAGACACATGCACACGCACTTTGACCTTTCCTGCTCTGCTAAGCACTGGGTCTGCTGGTCTTCGTGGCTTTTGTCCCACCTTGCCTGCTCTTGCACCCCAATCTTGCCTGCACTGCCTCGCTACTCGTTAGTTAAATATGCAAAAATAACTCTGGCCTTTCTTTTTTGTAGCGAAGAGCTTGTTGTCAACAGTAACTTGTAAATTCAAAAAGTCAGAATGACTCTAATTTGGTACTACAAAAGTTAACACTGCTCAAGAAAATGAGGTAAGAAAGTAATTTTGTATTTGTGTGCTAAAATTGATTGTCTTTTGTTTTTGTAGGTGAGAGCTTGTTGTCAAGAATTCAAGGTAATTCAGATGGTCAAAGTAACTTCAATTTGATACTACAGATGTTGTCAATACTCAAGAATGATGTAAGTAGTAATTCCATATTTTTTGGCTAAAATTACAAATAATAACACTGGTTTATTTTTTATTTAGCTGAGAGCTTGTTCAAGAGTTACTGGTGATTGAGATTATCAGAATGGTTGATGTTTGATACACATTCGACCGGTTACTATGGCATTGAAGACCCTTTTCTAGACTTAATTTCAAAACTTCGCCGTTTTATGGGGGATACGGAGTGCCGATTGTTGGTTGTCAAGAGCCATTGGTAGTCAGAATGCCGTAGTATTAATGCTAAGGTAGCTACTACTTCTCAAGGGAAGCTGAGGTAAGTACGCAATTTTATATTTGTTAGCTAAATATGCAAAATTAACTCTGGCCTTTCTTTGTTGTAGCTAAGAGCTTGTCAACAGTGACTGGTTAATTCAAATAGTCAGATTGGCTCAAATTTGGTACTACAAAGTTACCACTGCTCAAGAAAATGAGGTAAGAAAGTAATTTTGTATTTGTGTGCTAAAATTGATTGTCTTTTGTATTTGTAGCTGAGAGCTTGTTGTCAAGAATTCACGGTAATTCAGATAGTCAAAGTAACTTAAATTTGATACTACAGAAGTTATCAATACTCAAGAATGAGGTAAGTAGTAATTCCATATTTGTTGGCTATAATTACAAATAATAACACTGGTTTATTTTTTATCGTAGCTGAGAGCTTGTTCAAGAGTTACTGGTGATTGAGATTATCAGAATGGCAGATGTTTGATACTACAAAAGTTACCATTAATCAGGTATGAGAGTGATTTTGTATTTGTTGCTGAAATCAAATGTCATAACTGCTATTATTGTGTTTGAATGAAGTAAGCTAAAACATAGTAACATTGTATGTTACCTAACTATCAGGCTCGCTTGCCATTTGTGCTCAAGGACACCACTAGTTGGCGAGCGAGCGTAGCGAGCGAGACAGTATTAGGGGTGGATAATGCAAAATCGGGTATATGTTATATATATATGTATGTATGGATGGTATGTATGCTCTTTAAACGCGCGCGGGGAACTTTTTTCTCCTAAAAAACACGGCTATTTAGGCTTGACTCCAGTTTATTCTGAAACTACGGCATTAAGCAAACTTTACTTTATACTTAAGCTCCAAAGTATGAGAAAATTCCTGCTAAAACGCTTGTTTTCAAGACACAAAAAGTTGATTCGACAGGTTACTATGGCATTGAAGACCCTTTTCCAGACTTAATTTCAAAACTTCGTTGTTTTATGGGGGCTAGGGCTAGGGCTAGGGCTAGGGCTAGGGCTAGGGCTAGGATATGGAGTGCCGGTTGTTGGTTGTCAAGAGCCGTTGGTAGTCAGAATGCCGTAGTATTAATGCTATGGAAGCTACTACTTCTCGAGGGAAGCTGAGATGAGTACCAATTCCATATTTGTTAGCTAAATATGCAAAATTAACTCTGGCCTTTCTTTTTTGTAGCTAAGAGCTAGTCAACAGCGACTGGTAAATTCAAATAGTCAGATTGGCTCAAATTTGGTACTACAAAAGTTACCACTGCTCAAGAAAATGAGGTAAGAAAGTAATTTTGTATTTGTGTGCTAAAATTGATTGTCTTTTGTTTTTGTAGGTGAGAGATTGTTGTCAAGAATTCAAGGTAATTCAGATGGTCAAAGTAACTTATTTGATACTACAGAAGTTATCAATACTCAAGAATGATGTAAGTAGTAATTCCATATTTGTTGGCTAAAATTACAAATAATAACACTGGTTTATTTTTTATTCAGCTGAGAGCTTGTTCAAGAGTTACTGGTGATTGAGATTATCAGAATGGTTGATGTTTGATACTACAAAAGTTACCATTAATAAGGTAAGAGAGTGATTTTGTATTTGTTTGCTGAAATAAAATGTCATAACTGCTAACTATCGGGCTCGTTATATATATATGTTTGGACGTACGTATGTCATTTTGTACTTTGACCCTCCGTAGTTTTGTGTTGGCTCGGCGTTAGACCCCGCCCCAAACTTCACTAAACAAAATTCTCTGGTTTAGCGACCATTACCCGTATCACTTTAGAAATTGAATTGTTTACCGCTTTGAATTGTTTTGCGGGTGCAGTTAAAACTCAAAAACTTATGGGAGGTGTTAAGTTAATACGCTATTTGTCACAGTTATAAACCCTACTCAACAGCATTTACTTGAAAATTCATCCACGAAGGTAAGTCTTGCGTAGGTATGTTCAGTTGTGTGAATGTATTGTACTTTACAACTACTATTAAGAATATCACAAAAAAAAATTTAATAACGTGACTTGATTTTGTTGCTTCTTTTAATTCAAACAGTTGCAGGGAGCGGTTACTATGGCATTGAACCCCTTTACCGCATATACTTAATTTAAAAACTCGACTTTATTTTAGTAGCTTGAGTGTTAGTTGTTAAAATCAATCATTAAACAATAGTGTAGTTTAGGTATCGCTCGCCATTTGTGCTCAAGCACACCACTAGTGGTAACAACTACGGACGAAGCGTGGAAAATTATTACTTTATTGAACTCATCCCGCCTGGTTCCGCGGCATACGAACGGACTGCTGCGCTTCCTTCACAGTCGTTCAAAGTTAACACATTATCTTCAGCAGTCTTGTTGGGTAGTATAAATTACACTAAACCAGATTACTGGCGATAAATTACCACAAGTAAGTTGAACTGAATTTCCTTTAGAAACTTCTTTCCAGCTTGGTACTACATGCCCCTTAGCACTTTATGCCAAATAGGATATGTCCCTCATATGCGTAAATACCCGAGTCATTTTGAACTAAATACATTAATTTTATACTTTTGTAACCAATAGAAATTGATTGCAAATTGTTTGTACTAAATTATGTGTATTTCCAATTTACAACTCCATCACTGCCACAATAAGCCTTGAATGAACTCCCAGTTAGTAATTTAGCGAAACGGGGAAGCACACGTCCTAGATAAAGAAATATTTAAGTTATCTGCCAAATCTTGGCTTCAATTACTTTTGATAAATAAATAAAAAAATTTAATCCAGTATTTCTATATTAGCAATAAAATTACAAACCCAGCTGTGGGAGCCAGGAGAAGAAAGATCCAGAACAAGAAGAAGTAGAGAGACAGACTGTGTGTGTATGTATTGGAATGTGTATGTAATTGTATTTTAATCTGTTTGCATTCCTAATAGTGCTGGGCGGTATTGAAATTTAGCCACCGAAATTTAGCCACCGATATACCTTAGGAAGAATTATCGTGATAATTACTAAATATCGTGAGGCAAGGAAAAGAAAAATTTTTTTTTTTTTAAATAATGATTCTCTATAAATAAAGTTTTAGCAGGACTCACCTTTTGGTTGCAGTTTTGAGTAATTGGTAAGTTACTCTGCAAGAGAACAAGACAACAGGATGCACAAGTTCAAGCCCTCCCAGGTTTTTTTTTTTTTCACCCTTTTTTTTTCCTTCCATTTTTTGTTACTTCTTTTTTTTCTCACCTTCCTTTTGTTGTTCCCCCCCCCCCATTCATTCAATTCCATTGATATAACTCTCTACCTACCCACATGTATGCATAATTACCACAAGTAAGTTGAACTGAATTTCCTTTAGAAACTTCTTTCCAGCTTGGTACTACATGCCCCTTAGCACTTTATGCCAAATAGGATATGTCCCTCATATGCGTAAATACCCGAGTCATTTTGAACTAAATACATTAATTTTATACTTTTGTAACCAATAGAAATTGATTGCAAATTGTTTGTACTAAATTATGTGTATTTCCAATTTACAACTCCATCACTGCCACAATAAGCCTTGAATGAACTCCCAGTTAGTAATTTAGCGAAACGGGGAAGCACACGTCC
>WLWD01001244.1_pt1 | contig 18644 bp, 12 predicted proteins | sample 6712731 | NCBI WGS metagenome assembly WLWD01 (sample SAMN12718690, study PRJNA576275) | sponge metagenome | isolation source: marine sponge | host: Mycale hentscheli | place: New Zealand: South Island, Marlborough, Capsize Point | collected 2014-11-01
ACTGCCGGGGACCATGTGGACTGAAATGAAAGAGAGAAACTGCCGGGGATCAGTGGACATGTCCAGCGGTTTAAAATGAAATGAGGGAAACTGCCGGGGACAATGTCGACGTGTCTAGTGGACTAAAATGAAAGAGGTCTAGTGGACTAAAATGAAAGAGAGAAACTGCCGGGGTCCATGTGGACGTGTCCAGTGGACTAAAATGAAAGAGAGCAACTGCCAGGGACCATGTGGACGTGTCCAGCGGTCTAAAATGAAATGAGAGAAACTGCCGGGGACCATGGACGTGTCCAGTGGACTAAAATGAAAAAGAGAAGTTTCATGTAATTTCTTCGTGGCCATTTCCAGACCAAGTAGTTTCTTGTTGGTCAGTTCAAACTTCAAACTATTCAGGCCTATTTCTCAAAACCACTTTTTTGTTCTGTTTGCACAGTTTTCTCAGCTCTCCTGTATTCAAATCACTTGATATACATATGATTTTAAACCTTACTTCATATATATTCAGAATAAGACTAACAATTTTTGTCAAGATACAATATGAAAAAATAATGGTCCATAGCATTGGGTATGGTATAAACAAAAAATGAATGTGAGTAAATAAAAAATAATACTTGAAGCTTCAATGATTCTAATACTTAGCTATTATTGTTGGTAATGATCATCTAAAAGTGCACAGTGGTTGAAAGTTTGCTACAGGCAGCCACTCCCTTTTTACAGTGCATAAAGGAATTTGGATTTTACTCTGTAACTCCAGAATTGTTGGAGCTATGACAAAAATAAAAATATCATTAAATAGAGCATTGAAAGCCCATTTGAATGATATGTAACAATTGGTATAGAAGATCTTTGGAGAGTAGGGGGGAAAAGAAAAAAAAGCCTCGTTTTACCCACTCACCCAGCCAACTCACGCCTCCTTTTTAGCATCTGCTAAGACGGCACAGTTTGTTACTATAACGAAAGCGGAAGCGTTACCGCCCAGTTTTGCTGCCTCGCGCGTGGTCTGGACTTTAGTTGGATGGATGGGGAGTACTACTGCTTGCTTGTGTGTGGGGGGGAGGCTCACCAAAAGTAAGAATGAGAGAGAGAGAGTAAGAGGAAGTGTGTTTGCAATACTAGTTTCCCATAACTTTTTGAATATTTATCTTCTCTAGTGTTTACAATTTTATTTATTCTTATTTATGGCACACTTGTTTCCAGGGTGTGAAAAGAAGCCGTTCCCTCATTCTTTGAAACTTGACAGAATGTGACAAGGTGTGTTCATAGAACATAGATATAGGGTGATAAAAAACTGGACCACCCACACTACAGAAAATTGTGGCGAGTAAAAGGTGGAAAGAGGGGGGGAGAGGTAGTCTCGGGAAAGGATCTGGTCAACTGACATTAGCAAGTTGTGCAGCTTCCCTCAGCTAATTGGGCTGGCAAGAATAATACAGAAGACAATAAGGAGGAGATAACACGTGGGTGGAGTGGTCTAACCCCAGTAACTTTAATAAAGTATGCGAGCGTATTCAATTCCATTCACTAAGTGGGAGTAAAAATAAGTCGCTAAAGTACTAATTATACCACATCCATGTGAACTTACCGCAATCTCCTCGTTTGCTGATGATGAAAACACAACTTTATGTCAGTTGACCAGACCCACGTTGCGATTGGTAAAGGGTCTGGCTATGCAAGACTAGGGGGAAGGGAGGGAGCTAGTGATACATTATAACAGTTACTTGCGTATTTCCAAGCTATATGAACTATCTATTGATACATGAGAGCAGAGAGTGTTAGAGGCTACACATTATACTGATATGATAGGGCTGTCTGAATGGTGTATGTGTGTGCATGTGTTGTGTAACATGGTCAAGGAGCACATCCTTGTAGCAAGAGTTCTTGTGTTTCATTAATATGAATTCAGTGAGTAGTCCATGGAAACCTGACAAGTGTAGTGGTTGACAGTATGAATGAGTGGTTAATGTAACATCTATTAACACTTCCATTCAAAGATGTATGCTGAATTGGGCATATTACCTCAGAGCAAGCAGCTAAATTACCTCATCCAGGAAGAATCCACATTACTCTCATTCATACTAATGAAAGGCACTGAATAATGAAAGGGACTTTTTGTGTTAGCTAACCTTCAGATACATACCTAGTAAATACTTATTAATTCTTATTTTAATTTTTTTTTATTTGTTATTTATTTTTGATTTTGGTTTTTTAGGTTAAGTTTCCAGATTTTTCATTGTGAATACTGGGGACTTGGAAGTTTATAAAATAGACAAGATAAATGGATCTGATGTTCTCTCGAGGTAAATAAATTTAATTGTGCCATTAAAAATAAGTATTAGTGATGTTCACTTATTCTTTGGTGTATTTAAAACTAGGACAATATCCTTACATGATTATGTCTTTAGTTGGTTTATGCCCTAGAGATAAATTCTGATTTATTTCCATGTTGGGCAAACATACTATTGTACATTTTCCCCTCTTATTGCTAATATATTGTGGACCTTTTCCATATTGAACTAATAATTATATTGTAGACACTTTCCATATTGAACTAATGTATTGTGGACCCTTTTCCGTATTGAACTGACATTGAGGACATTTTTTTGAACTAATATATTGTGGACATTTTCCATATTGAACTAATTTATTGTGGACACTTTCAGTATTGACTAATGTATTGTGGACCTTTTCCCATATTGAACTAATATATTGTGGACACTTTTCTGTATTGACTAATGTATTGTGGACCATTTTTTGTATTGAACTAATGTATTGTGGACCCTGTTCCATATTGAACTTATATATTGTGGACCCTTTTCCATCTTGAACTAATATATTGTGAACCCTTTTCCACATTGAATAATATATTGTAGACACTCGTATTGAATAATATATTGTGGACACTTTCCGTATTGACTAATGTATTGTGGACCCTTTTCCATATTGAACTAATATATTGTGAACCCTTTTCCACATTGATTGTAGACACTTTCCGTATTGACTAATATATTGTGGACACTTTCCATATTGACTAATGTATTGTGGACCCTTTTCCGTATTGAACGGATATATTGTGGAACTCTATCCATATTGAAGTAATATATTGTGGACCTTTTTTCCATATTGAACTAATGTATTGTGGACGCTGTTCCATATTGAACGGAAATATTGTGGACCGCAATCCGGACCCTTGTCCTTATTGAACTAATATATTGTGGACAGCAATCCACATTGAAATAATGTATTATGGACCCTTTTCCATATTGAACTAATATATTGTGGACACTTTTCTGTATTGACTAATGTATTGTGGACCCTTTTCCTTATTGAACTAATTTATTGTGGACACTTTTTCGTATTGACTAATGTATTGTGGACCTTTTCCCATATTGAACTAACTTTTCCATATTGAACTAATGTATTATGGACTATTTTTTGTATAAACTAATGTATTGTGGACCCTTTTCTATATTGAACTTATATATTGTGGACCTCTTTCCATATTGAACGGATATATTGTGGACCGCAATCCATATTGAACTAATATATTGTGGACCCTTTTCCATATTGAACTAATATATTGTGGACACTTTCCGTATTGACTAATGTATTGTGGACCCTTTTCCATATTGAACTAATTTATTGTGGACACTTTTCCATATTGACTAATGAATTGTGGACCCTTTTCCATATCGAAATAATTTATTGTGGACACTTTTCCGTATTGACTAATGTATTGTGGACCTTTTCCCATATTGAACTAATATATTGTAGACCCTTTTACGTATTGAACTAATATATTGTGGACCCTTTTACTTATTGAACTAATTTACTGTGGACTCTTTTCCGTATTGACTAATGTATTGTGGACCCTTTTACACATTGAATAATATATTTTAGTCACTAGCTCCAAAAAATTTCAATTACGCGGTAGGTTCTTGATTTTTCACAGACGCTTAAACTCGCCGAAATCATTGGTGGGGTGCTTCCTGTTGGCATTTATTATCCTCCCCTGTGGCATTTAGAACCTAGCTTGTGACATTTAATACCCTAGCTCACTCCACTTTCTTTATTGTTTGGAATAGCTACTTGACATTTCTGACACTTTAGTATAATATTCAAAATTTTAGGGATATAACAAAGAAATATTTTTATTTTTTTATACTGATATTAAAATAAAGTGATGAGTAGCTAAAACTGATTAAATACGTTACAACAGCTAATGATGATATTCTTATTTATTTGAGATAATATTCATAGTAACTGAGCATGATTGGAAGTTAAAAGTAAAAGGAGAAGTGAAAGTTGTGCTGGAAGATTGCAAAGTATTCATGCTATTAGCACCACACGAGTAACCAGAAGTTGCTGCAGCAACTCTCCGTTTTGTTTTCTTACTTCGAAGACGAAAAGGCACAATTTGGTGGACAATTCTTGGGTCTACATTTCTTTCAGGGGTGTAACTTCTTCTCCGTACTCCGTAGAAATGTGTTCACACCATTGTTGCCATACATTGACACAGTATTTTGTGTCAGCCATGGTCTTAGAAGGTATAGCACTAAGCTTGGCCTTCATAACCTCATCCTCGTTTTTCCTGGGAGCAAATGTTCTCTTTTGTCGCTTTGTTGGAGGCTCCAAGTTATAGCCGTGAACAGAATGTTCCGTGAGTTGCTCTTGCTGAATAGCTGGGTCTACTTGACCAGTAACTAAGGTTTGTTCGCTATCAGACATTTCCTCGTTTAAAAGGTCCATAATTTCTGGTGATAAAAAGTCCAGCAATGAGTCTATATTGTCTTCCATTAATCAAGTTAGCCTGAGAAGTAGTGAAACAGGCTGTATCAACTAGCTAGCTTTTTTTTTTTAGTGACTAAATCAGTTAGACAGAGGCACCAAGGAAACTACCGGATTTAGGAAACCCTCAGGCCCCTAGTAGCACCCTCGCTTCGCTCGGGATGCTACAGCTCAGGGCCTTCGGGATTCCTAAATCCGGTAGTTTCCTCAGTGCCTCTGTCTAACTTATATGTAGACACTTTCCGTATTGACTAGTTTATTGTGGACACTTTTTCCATATTGAACTAATGTATTGTGGACACTTTTCAGTATTGAACTAATATATTGTGGACCCTTTTCCTTATTGAACTAATTTATTGTGGACACTTCCGTATTGACTAATATATTGTAGACCTTTTCCCACATTGAACTAATACATTGTGGACCCTTTTCCACATTGAATAATATATTGTGGACCCTTTTCCGTATTGAACGGATATATTGTGGACCTCTATCCATATTGAACTAATTTATTGTGGACACTTTTCCGTATTGAATTAACTTTTCCATATTGAACTAATGTATTATGGACCATTTTCTGTATTTAACTAATGTATTGTGGACCCTTTTCCATATTGAACTTATATATTGTGGACCTCTTTCCATATTGAACGGATATATTGTGGACAGCAATCCATATTGAACTAATATATTATGGACCCTTTTCCGTATTGACTAATGTATTGTGAACTTTTCCATATTGAACTAATGTATTGTGGACCCTTTTCCATATTGAACTAATTTATGGTGGACACTTTTCCGTATTGACTAATGTATTGTGAACCTTTTCCCATATTGAACTAATATATTGTGAACCTTTTCCCATATTGAACTATTATATTGTAGACCCTTTTCCTTATTGAACTAATTTATTGTGGACACTTTTCCGTATTGACTAATATATTGTGGAATCTTTTCCACATTAAACAATATATTGTGGACCCTTTTCCATATTGAACTAATATATTGTGGACACTTCCGTATTGACCAATATATTGTGGACCCTTTTCCATATTGAACTAATTTATTGTGGACACTTTTTTCGTATTGACTATTGTATTGTGGACCTTCTCCCATATTGAACTAACTTTTCCATATTGAACTAATGTATTATGGACTATTTTCTGTATATAACTAATGAATTGTGGACCCTTTTTCATATTGAACTTATATATTGTGGACCTCTTTCCATATTGAACGGATATATTGTGGACCGCAATCCATATTGAACTAATATGTGCCGTCGATGGGAAAATCGGGCAACAACGCGGGCCATGCGTTAGACGTCGCAAAAAGATCGATTTTTAGTTCTTAAAATTGTATTTATTAAAATAAGCCTAACGGAAGGGAACGGTTAGGTGAATATAGCGGGAATGGCTAAGCTACGGCGATATAAATTAAAAAACGTGGAGAGTTCATATCGCTTGCCGAGGAGTGTGTAAGTGCAAAAAAAAAAATTTGCGTCGGGGCCGCGTCTGTGCCCCGATTGTGCATGTAGACGGTCACATATATTGGGGACCCTTTTCCTATTGACTAATTTTTGTGGACACTTCCGTATTATTGGACTAATGTATGTGGACCCTTTCCTATTGAAAACTAATTATTGGGACACGTTTCATATTGGACTATGTATTGGGGACCCTTTCCCATTATTGAAACTAATATATTGTGGACCCGTTTCCATATTGAATAATATGTTGTAGCATTCCGTATTGAACTAATATATTGTGGACCCTTTTCATATTGATAATATGTTGTAGACACTTTCCGTATTGAACTAATATATTGTGGACCCTGTTACTTATGACTAATTTACTGTGGGAAAATTTTTCTATTGACTATATATTGTAGACCTCTTTCCCACATTGAAACTAATATATTGTGTGGACCCTTTTATCCACAGTGAATAATAAGTTAGACACTTTCCGTATTGATAATGTATTGTGGACCCTTTCCGTATTGAACTAGATAGTGGACTTTCCCACATTGAACTAATATATTGTGGACCCTTTTCCACATTGAATAATATATTGTGGACCCTTTTCCGTATTGAACGGATATATTGTGGACCTCTATCCATATTGAACTAATGTATCATGGACCATCAACTAATGTATTGTGGACCCTTTTCCATATTGAACTTATATATTGTGGACCTCTTTCCATATTTAACGGATATATTGTGGACAGCAATCAATATTGAACTAATATATTATTGACCCTTTTCCGTATTGACTAATGTATTGTGAACTTTTCCATATTGAACTAATTTATTGTGGACACTTTTCCGTATTGACTGATGTATTGTGTACCTTCTCCCATATTGAACTAATATATTGTGGACCCTTTTCAGTATTGAACTAATATATTGTAGACCCTTTTCCTTATTGAACTAATTTATTGTAGACACTTTCCGTATTGACTAATGTATTGTGGACTCTTTCCCGTACTGAACAGATATATTGTGGACCTCTAATTGAACTTATACATTGTGGATCTTTTTTCCATATTGAACTATTGTATTGTGGAACCTTTTTTCCATATTGAACTAATGTATTGTGGATACTTTTCTGTATTGAACTAATGTATTGTGGACTCTTTTCCTTATTGAACTAATTTATTGTGGACACTTTTCAATATTAAACTAATATATTGTGGACCCTTTTCCATATTGAACTAATATATTGTGGACACTTTTCCGTATTGACTAATGTATTGTGGACCCTTTTCCATATTGAACTAATTTATTGTGGACACTTTTCCATATTGACTAATGAATTGTGGACCTTTTTCCATATCGAAATAATTTATGTGGACACTTTTCCCGTATTGACTAATGTATTGTGGACCTTTTTCCCATATTGAACTCATATTATATTGTAGAACACTTTCCCTAATTGAACTATGTCGTGTGGACCATTTTCGTTTGAACTGACATTGAGGACAATTTTTTGAACTAATATATTGTGGACATTTCCATATTGAACTAATAATTATATTGTAGACACTTCCATATTGACTACTGTCGTTGTGGACCCTTTTTCCGTATTGAACTGACATTGAAGGACATTTTTTTTTTTGAACTAATATATTGTGGACATTTTCCATTTGAAACTATTTTATAATTTGTGGACACTTTCATATTGACTAAGTATTGTTGACCTTTTCCCATATTAACTAATATATGGTGGACACTTTTCCTATTGACTAATGTATTGTGGACCATTTTTTGTATTGAACTAATTATTGTGGGACCCTGTGTCCATATTGAACTTATATATTGTGGACCCTTTTCCATCTTGAACTAATATATTGTGAACCCTTTTCCACATTGAATAATATATTGTAGACACTCGTATTGAATAATATATTGTGGACACTTTCCGTATTGACTAATGTATTGTGGACCCTTTTCCATATTGAACTAATATATTGTGAACCCTTTTCCACATTGATTGTAGACACTTTCCGTATTGACTAATATATTGTGGACACTTTCCATATTGACTAATGTATTGTGGACCCTTTTCCGTATTGAACGGATATATTGTGGAACTCTATCCATATTGAAGTAATATATTGTGGACCTTTTTTCCATATTGAACTAATGTATTGTGGACGCTGTTCCATATTGAACGGAAATATTGTGGACCGCAATCTGGACCCTTGTCCTTATTGAACTAATATATTGTGGACAGCAATCCACATTGAAATAATGTATTATGGACCCTTTTCCATATTGAACTAATATATTGTGGACACTTCCGTATTGACCAATATATTGTGGACCCTTTTCCATATTGAACTAATTTATTGTGGACACTTTTTTCGTATTGACTATTGTATTGTGGACCTTCTCCCATATTGAACTAACTTTTCCATATTGAACTAATGTATTATGGACTATTTTCTGTATATAACTAATGTATTGTGGACCCTTTTCCATATTGAACTTATATATTGTGGACCTCTTTCCATATTGAACGGATATATTGTGGACCGCAATCCATATTGAACTAATATGTGACCGTCTATGGGAAAATCGGGCACAACGCGGCATGCGTAGACGTCGCAAAAAGATCGATTTAGTTCTTAAAATTGTATTAAATAAGCCTAACGAAGGGAACGGTTAGGTGACATATAGCGGGAGTGGCTAAAGCTACGGCGATAAAACTTGGAGAGCTTAATATCTGCTTGCCGAGGAGTGTGTAAGTGCAAAAAAAAAATTTTTCGTCGGGGCCGCGTTGTGCCCGATTTTCCTGTAGACGGTCACATATATTGTGGACCCTTTTCCATATTGAACTAATATATTGTGGACACTTCCGTATTGACTAATGTATTGTGGACCCTTTTCCATATTGAACTAATTTATTGTGGACACTTTTCCATATTGACTAATGTATTGTGGACCTTTTCCCATATTGAACTAATATATTGTGGACCCTTTTCCATATTGAATAATATGTTGTAGACACTTTCCGTATTGAACTAATATATTGTAGACCCTTTTCCGTATTGAACTAATATATTGTGGACCCTTTTACTTATTGAACTAATTTACTGTGGACACTTTTCCGTATTGACTAATATATTGTAGACCTTTTCCCACATTGAACTAATATATTGTGGACCCTTTTCCACATTGAATAATATATTGTAGACACTTTCCGTATTGACTAATGTATTGTGGACCCTTTTCCGTATTGAACTTATATATTGTGGACCCTTTTCCGTATTGAACTTATATATTGTGGACCTTTTCCCACATTGAACTAATATATTGTGGACCCTTTTCCACATTGAATAATATATTGTGGACCCTTTTCCGTATTGAACGGATATATTGTGGACCTCTATCCATATTGAACTAATGTATCATGGACCATCAACTAATGTATTGTGGACCCTTTTCCATATTGAACTTATATATTGTGGACCTCTTTCCATATTTAACGGATATATTGTGGACAGCAATCAATATTGAACTAATATATTATTGACCCTTTTCCGTATTGACTAATGTATTGTGAACTTTTCCACATTGAACTAATATATTGTGGACCCTTTTCCACATTGAATAATATATTGTAGACACTTTCCGTATTGACTAATGTATTGTGGACCCTTTTCCGTATTGAACTTATATATTGTGGACCTTTTCCCACATTGAACTAATATATTGTGGACCCTTTTCCACATTGAATAATATATTGTGGACCCTTTTCCGTATTGAACGGATATATTGTGGACCTCTATCCATATTGAACTAATGTATCATGGACCATCAACTAATGTATTGTGGACCCTTTTCCATATTGAACTTATATATTGTGGACCTCTTTCCATATTTAACGGATATATTGTGGACAGCAATCAATATTGAACTAATATATTATTGACCCTTTTCCGTATTGACTAATGTATTGTGAACTTTTCCATATTGAACTAATTTATTGTGGACACTTTTCCGTATTGACTGATGTATTGTGGACCTTCTCCCATATTGAACTAATATATTGTGGACCCTTTTCAGTATTGAACTAATATATTGTAGACCCTTTTCCTTATTGAACTAATTTATTGTAGACACTTTCCGTATTGACTAATGTATTGTGGACTCTTTCCCGTACTGAACAGATATATTGTGGACCTCTAATTGAACTTATACATTGTGGATCTTTTTTCCATATTGAACTATTGTATTGTGGAACCTTTTTTCCATATTGAACTAATGTATTGTGGATACTTTTCTGTATTGAACTAATGTATTGTGGACTCTTTTCCTTATTGAACTAATGTATTGTGGACCCTTTTCCATATTGAAGTAATATATTGTGGACCTTTTTTCCATATTGAAGTAATATACTGTGGACCTTTTTCCATATTGAACTAATGTATTGTGGACACTTTTCTTTATTGAACTAATGTATTGTGGACCCTGATCCATATTTAACTAATGTATTGTGGACCTTTTTCCATATTGAACTAATATATTGTGGACCCTTTTCCATATTGAACTAATATATTGTGGACAGTTTTCCTTACTGAACTAATTTATTGTGGACACTTTTCGGTATTGACTAATGTATTATGGACCATTTTCTGTATTTAACTAATGTATTGTGGACCCTTTTCCATATTGAACTTATATATTGTGGACCTCTTTCCGTATTGAACGGATATATTTTGGACAGCAATCCATATTGAACTAATATATTATCGACCCTTTTCCATATTGACTAATGTATTATGAACCTTTTCCATATTGAACTAATATATTGTGGACACTTTCCGTATCGACTAATGTATTGTGGACCTTTTCCCATATTGAACTAATATATTGTGGACCCTTTTCAGTATTGACTAATGTATTGTGGACCCTTTTCCATATTGAACTAATTTATTGTGGACACTTTTCCGTATTGACTAATGTATTGTGGATCTTTTCCCATATTGAACTAATATTATTGTGGACCCTTTTCCACATTGAATAATATATTGTAAACACTTTCCGTATTGACTAATGTATTGTGGACTCTTTCCCGTATTTAACAGATATATTGTGGACCTCTAATTGAACTTATATATTGTGGACCTTTTTTCCACATTGAACTAATGTATTGTGGACCCTTTTCTATATTGAAATAATAATTGTGGACACTTCCATATTGAACTAATATATTGTGGACCTCTATCCATATTGAAGTAATATATTGTGAACGCTTTTCCGTATCGAACTTAAACTTTTGTGGACCCTTTTCTATATATTTATCTAATATTGTGGACACTTTTTCCATATTAAACTAATATATTGTGGACACTTCTCTGTATTCAACTAGTATATTGTGGACCTCTATTCAGAGCGGTAAACAATTCAATTTTTAGGATGATACGGGTAATGATTGCTAAACCGGAGGATTCTGTTTAATGAAGTTTGGGTCGGGGTAGAACAACGAGTTAACACAAAATACGACAGGGTCAAAGTACAAATGACATATGTATGTCCAAACATATATAAATAAACAAACATCCCCGATTTTCAATTGTGTTACCTCTGTAAGAGTCTCGCTCGCTTGCCGACTAAATATTTATTAGACTGTGTAGTATAATTATTTGTCTTAATTTTAAGTTAGGTTTTAGCTGTGTAGTCTAATGCAATTTCATTTTGTGTGTGTTTATGTGTTCAGAATTTTGAAGGGGACACTGTGTTGTGAATACTATCTGAAAGATTTATATCGGGAAAAGGATGGCAAGCGTCAAGTATGAAGTACTTTTTTCACCGGAGAACTCTCCATGCAGTGATGACAATGATCAAACAATATTCACGCAAAATCTTTATTTTTAATGGACGAAGTGATTTCTTTTTTGTTGGTTTTCATTGTTTCAAAAATTTTATGGTGCATAATCTCTTTTTTTTTTGTGGTCATTATACTTTTGTTTTACGTATGATAAATATTTGAAATACATAGGCAATATGAAAGATATACGCAGGCTGTCTACTTGTTATAACCAGTGTAGTATACTTTTGATATAATTAAGTTATACATATGGTTTACACATGTAGTATACTTTTGATATACTTAAGTTATACATATGTGTAGTATACTTTCGATATACTTAAGTTATACATATGGTATACATATGGTTTACATATGGTTTACACATGTAGTATACTTTTGTTATATCAATGTTATACACACCTGTGTAAACCGGTACCTATACATAGGCGAAACACTGGTGTATACTAGATGAGTGACCCTGGTGTTTCCCATATGTATAACAAAGTAATCCTTATGTTATACACCGGTGTATACTGAAGTATTTGCATGGTGTTTATATCTCTCCATATTCATTATTTTCACATTACGGAGAAGAATAATGAAATAATGGTTTGGAGGGAACACAATAAATGTCAAATAATTTTTCTGACAACAAGAAAGATGTTTTAGCATTCTCAGCTGAAATAATTATAATACCGTTTGTGTTTACATTGTGTTTGTTATATCACTATGGAGAGTTCAACCTCAGTTGACCCCTGACAAGTTCAGCACATCGGGCAATGTCTTAATTAACATAATATTGGCTGTTAGAATGAGAAAACGAGAATGCTGGCAGTGAAACCATTACAAGTCCAACAGCTATACATGGCAAAGCAAAATTAGAATTATTGCTGGAATGCATCAATTAAAGGCAACCACTTAAGGCACCAACAAAAAAGCAAATTAATTTAAGTCTATCACAGGAGTCTAATCAGCTAATGGTACGTATTATAGGATATGGAAGCTATTTTAATAATAAGAATAAACATATGTGTGAGACCAAAGCAATTCTTATAGATACATCAGAAGAAGGATGTATTGAAGCCACTCCAGGGGCAGTAAAAGGCATGAGTGGGGGTCCCTAGATATTAGAGTCAGGCCAAAGTCATGCAGTTGGAATCCAGTCGGGATCTTTTGAAGAAGGGTCACTTATCCATTCATTGTCACCATCGAAGATAGACTTACTTTAATATACTGAATCCATTTGTTTGTTTGTTGTAGTTTTGTATATTTTTATTTAAAAAAAATTTATTCTCAAATTCAAACAAATAAAATAAACAACATGACAAAAAAAGGTGATAGGATAAAATTGAAGAACATAAGGCACCACAGGTGTGAGCCCTTATCACTACTATAACATAAGCTGTCAGCACATACAGAAATCTAACTTAAAAAGTTATGACTATAATTCTGGACATCAAAGCCTTCATTTTCAGTGGAGATAACTATATAGCTGTCAGATCCACTGAACCTCATACTGGTAGCTAAGTACTTAGCTAATGTACGCAGGTATTATCTCTAAGCTTAGGTTAAAACTTAATTCTCTAAAACTTAATTATCTAGAACGTGCACGCTAGCTGTCAAGTGCATAACATGAATCAATGTCACAGCAAAAAATGAAGTATGCTATTTATACCAAATTTGGTATGATACAACATGTCGCCATTTGCATAGCTACCAAAAGTTGGTATAATACCATTATGTATTGGCAGAGTTTACATTCCATGACAGGTATGATTTTTACACCATGCTAGGCATGATTCATCACTTTCTAGAGTATAAATTATATACAATAAAATTTTCATCAAAATTAATTTTAAATTTGTAAAAAATGTTTTTATTAATAATACAACACAATGAAATGTTCATAATATAATCAAATGTGATTTACAAAGAAATAAAAAATGTTATTGTTTGGCTAAATTAGACTATATTGTCATACAGAACAACTCCTGGACATTCCTCTTTAATATCAGGCTAATTCTAAATTACAATAATAGTAGTTATTAGAAATTGTGTCTTAGGGAAGGGACAGGGAGGGGGAGTGGCTTAGAGACCTATACAGTTTAGATGTGTACACATTCTGCAATTTACAAATGGATTTACTACAACTACTATTCTAAAGCCATTTTAGAAGGCCGCAAGAAACACTTCCACCACGAGCTTCAGGAAACTTTCCCAGACTTATATTGTTAGAAAGAAGAAGAGCTACTCTATCCAGACAGTGTAAAATATAAAGCCTCAAAGTGCTCAGAATTTAACCTACACCATACAAAAGATAATGGTTAAAAATGAACAGAGTGTACTCAGGTAGCACTTCCGGTATCTGCATTGATTGGACTGCTGGCTTGTGGACTGGCAGATAGAAAAACTGTGGGAGTGGGGCTTGAACTTATGACCTCAGGTCTTGAGCCAAGGACACAATCACTACCCCACAATAGCCACCATACACACATACACATACATATGCACACACATACACACATATATACACACACTCAGACACAGCACACAAGAGATGAGCTATGTTATTTAATAACTAACATGCCCTATTACTATTCACAGCAAAGATTTGTGTAATTCCTCAAAGCTAGCTACAGATTATTTAGTGTGATTGAAAGAGTAAGATTCTACTCATGGCCACACATATGCTTGGAACTGCTAGTACAGATAGTGATGGAATATCTGGGATAAGAGGGGGAGGAATTTAGAGACCAGTTGCACAGAATGTATAGAAACCTTAGAAATAGTGTAGTCTACCAATACTGTAGTACAAATAGTGATGGAGTATCTGGTGAGGGGAGAAACCTTATCCACAAAGACTAGCTGTATAGGAAATTATAGTGACACCCAGAAACCTAAGAAATAGTGTGGTCTATCACCACTAATTTTTTACAATTAGCAGCTGGCTCAGCTTAAAGGCTTATTCATGTTACACAAATATAAATATCAAGAGAAGTAATGTTACTTATGAACTATTATATGCAATTAACAAACCTTAAAGAGATAGTAGATTTAGTTAGTAAGAATCATGATAGAGTCAGACCACTTTTAGTCTTAGTAAGTTACTAAAAGAAGCGTGAACTAAATTATATTCACTACTACTTAGCTTGCCACCCCTTCCGATGATATTTTTGCTAATTGCTCTGTGCTCTAACAGGAATTGGTGTTTTCTTTTGAGTCTGCAAATTCTCCTTTGGAGTTACTTAGCTTATATTAGACACTCCTACAATATTTTTAGTTGACTAACCATGGTCGTAATCCATGACTAACCATGGTAGTGGAGACTTCATTGCTTTGTGTCCATTGCCATTGGAGTCTAGTGATAAGCTACCTGTGTGTATTATAGGATATGGACGCTATGATGAGAATGAGGAGAAACAAATGTGTGAGGTCAGAGCAAGTATTGTAGAATACTTGTAGAACATTGTGCTGAAGCCGTTCCAGGTGCAGTAGAAGGCATGAGTGGAGGCCCTTGGATATTAAAGGCAAACACTCGTTGTGCTGTTGGAATCCAGTCGGGATATTTTGTATGGGGCCTACAAAACCATTCATTGTCACCATTAGTTACTGAGGAAATACTAGGGAACTTTTAGCAAAATAGTGTATCCATTTGTTTGTAAGTTGCTGTTGATTTTTGTTAGTGTTGTTTAATTTTTATTTCTTCTCAAATTTAAATAAATAAATAAATAAATAGAATTAACGACAAAACAAAAAAGCGCTAGGAATAAAGGAAATAAAGCACCACAGGCGCGAACCCTTAGCACTACACCACTAGAATAAGGAGTTTAGGTGATCCCTAAGTTGAGTTTCCAGTAACTGTGGGCAAATTAAACTCTCCTGAGTTAGTCATAGGAACTCCCTTATGGGGAGTAAATAGAATACTCCTTAGGAAGTAGCAGTGGTTAGACCAGGAGTTGTAGGTATTCTTGTGTTATAAAATTGTATTAATTACTTTACTATTCTTGCTGTGTGAAAACATGTAGCTTCTCACAAAACATTGAATATTAGCTAAATTTACAATTTATCAATTAATCAAGAAGTATACATTCAATGAAACTATCAATTAATACTATACAAACTCAAAGATAAAACAAAGTGGTATATAAAACATGGTTAATGAAGTTTACTGTACACTGTAATAACACATGTTGGTAGTTTTGTGGTGTCTTTAATATCTAGTACAAAACATTATAAATAAAAACAACAAAAAGTGTATGCATTGAATTATGATACTTAATGTTTAAAATAAAATACTAACTCATAAGCTCAAATGAACAGTCATCCAAATACTCACATAAAAGAGATATCCACAACAATATGAAATTGTGTTGAATTACTCAATGCTTCTTCTTGATCCATATCAAATATTTCAATATATGTATACATAAAAATAAAGATGCATATAAATTAACTTTCACATTTACAAACACAATATAAAATCATTTTCTGGGGTTCCTTGGAACAGTGCCAACTCTAGCTACTCTGAAATAGTATTTTCTTTTTTCAGGATGTCCCTACAATTTATCTCTTCTACTATAAGACTGATAGTGCTACTTCTCTGGGGACTCCCTGCAGTGAAGCATAACTATATTTTTCTGTAGAGTAGAACTAATTTATCTGAGACCCAGAATTACTTGAAACATTAATAGATTACTGTGATATCCATGTTGGACTAAACAAAGAATCATGATCATGAAGTTACTAATTATAACCGCTGGATTGAACCTTGAAAAACAACAACAACAATACAAACAACGAGTCTGTAAGCAGAGTTGCTAACTTTTCAAATTGTAGTTCAGGGACCCCCAGACCACACCTAAAACCACCCCAACTGCAGACAGCTATCATGGAATGTACACCATGTATCACTTCCTGTACCTGCATTGATTGTATTGTTTTTGGGCTGCTGGCTTATAGGCTGAACATTGTATCAATAGTTTGTATTGCAGGTTTTTACAGGTTATAATTGTTTGAGCTGTAAAGTACGTTTAACTTGGAAAAGAATAAAAAAAACAATGCTGAATTCTAGCATACATGGCAATTATTCAACCTTAGAAAGTGGCAGAAATAATTTAATGTGCTACCTTTTTTTTTTTTTTTAAAGATTACATCACTTACTTTTTTTTTTAAAGCATGCTGAAACTTAACACCAAACAACTGCTAACTATTGCCTCTGTCTCACCTATATCTTTAGTCAAATGACTATTTTTCCACCTATTGTTATTCTTAGAAAATGGGGACTGACTACCTGCCTTTTCATATAATGGTGTTGATGCTGTTGATTTGTTACGTGTTTTGTTTATTTTTATTCACAACACTGAGCTGTATTTTTGCAAGTTTTAGTCTTGGGTCAGAGAAGCCTAGATGAATCTCACTCATGCATCTTACAAGGTTAGCTATATATTTATAATTCCTACTTACAAGTACAGAGGTTTATAATCTCACCAAGTCTTATTTGCCCATACTTTATGAGTCTCATATTGATGAGACATGGTATTGTCCACTCACCGTGACTAACAAATGTATTTAATATAATTTTTCTCCAAGATGTCTTGTAGCTAGCAGCACTTTAGATGATGAGGTTATATGTTCTCTGTGTAGTCACTGCATTTGCTATTGCAGTGCTTCTGGTAAGTTTCACTACACTGCCACAACCATTGATGCACTAGCTGGTCATTCAACAGTGACATCAACAGGGATGAAGGTGGATGAAGTGTGGGACTACTCAGTATAATGGTTACTACAACCCGGACAACTCAGTGAGTAACTGACGTGAATTGCTTTGCAGCAACAATCTGAGCACAATGATATGTTCACAGGGCAGCTCAATTGGAGGGAATGAAACATCAAAGCAAAGTGCACATTGCAGCTTCTTCAGTGTGAATGAGGGAATTAAATGAGGGTGTGGGGCTTCTTCAACTACTTGTGGTGAAACTGACTATATGTAGTCTATGGCAATACAAAGTTATTTATTAGTTTCTCAAGCACCGCCCGCTTCAATTTTTTACAAAGTTACATTTTCAATTTTATTAATTAAGAATCTCTTGGTTTAATAGTAGTGTATTACGCATGTAAAATGGGTGCACAAACTACGCTTAGCGGTGGAGAGCTAGACAGCCGCTGAAAGTGCGATGTGGTGCTGTGTTAGTTCTCAGTGGTGCAAACCGCTTTGTTAGTGTCAATTATCTTGCTGCAGTTCTTCAACAAAACTAGTGTAGTCACAGAGTGGCCAATAGTTACCATACCTAGTAACATCAAGCCTTTTGTGTACATCAGTGACTACGCAAGAAAAAGAAAAGAAAAAAAAGCCGCTTCCCACATGCTTTTTCAGTGATAATTGCCTGAGAAACTAATTAATAACTTTGCATGGCCTATTATTGATCTGGGTGTCTCACCTTCAAGCCTTCCTCTGCCCTTGGTTCCTTTATAGTGTGCACCACCCTTGGATGCTTGTTGGAACCTGAGCGAACCTAAGAAAGGGTTTTGAAATCTTAATTA
>WLWD01004917.1_pt1 | contig 18637 bp, 8 predicted proteins | sample 6712731 | NCBI WGS metagenome assembly WLWD01 (sample SAMN12718690, study PRJNA576275) | sponge metagenome | isolation source: marine sponge | host: Mycale hentscheli | place: New Zealand: South Island, Marlborough, Capsize Point | collected 2014-11-01
AGCCAGGTCCAGCGACGCTGAAGAAAATGGAATGTGCATAGCAAAGTAGTGGTAGATTTCCAAACAGAAGTAAGTGCATTTCGTTCAGCAGAACTATCATCAATCATCACTAGTGATGGACCTAACTGTGGACCTTCTCCAAAGAAGGCATTGTTAGGAAAAATAGACTCAAGATACTTCAAACCTGTAGTGATGGTGTCTTCTTGTTCATTAGATGTTACAATAACACCCAACGGCACTGCACCAGCTGGCATAACTGTTGATAGCAAAAAAATTGAACTATTTTGCCGGTCAAAAGATGATGTTGCATCTACAAATACAACATCTCGAGATTGCTGCACATGTTCATGTGCTCGTTTCATTATTGGCGAGCACAATGCCAAAATCATTGGAGTGTTGCATCGCTATTTCTTCTTCTTTTTCTTTGATGGTTTCAATTCATCTTCAGTATCACAACTGTCATCACTAAAAGCTTGGTCTTGTCCAGCATCATACCATTGTAGCACTGCTTTGCCCTTTCCATCCTTGTTGTACAAATCAACAGCTTCTTGAAGCTTCTGAAACAAACCCTTTCCATTATCTTCTCCATAGGAACTAAACCTCCATTTGTCATAGAGTCGACAAATATCTTGAGGATTGGGATTAACTGATCGATCTGCCAAAGCAACCTGATTATCTAACTCAGCTTCACACAAAAGTTTTTGTTCGTGAGCATGCCTAGCAGAGGAAGCACTGTGACCCATTTCAAATAAGGCAGTGAATTCTTTCTTTGTTTCCTCGGACACATCACGAAAAGAAAGTGTATGTGCTGCTGATATAAGGTGATTATGAGTGAAACAAATTTTAAAAACACCACAGTGAGTGAGCAGATAAGGGTGTAATCTTGCCTTCCTTTTCTGCAGTTGAGTAGGTATTAGAATTGCCAGTGTAAAAGAAGATGGACATTTAGTTTTTTGTTTCGAAGTTGAGAAGAAAGTGGAGTTTTTACTTTTCTTGCTCTAGACAATGCTGATTTGTCTGCTTGTTTTGGTGTAAGTTTTTTTGCAAAATGTTGGCAATGCTTTGCGAATTTACACTTCACCCTTTTCTGTTGACTCTTAATTGTCTTGGTTGTTCGATATGTGCACTTGCTATGCTCAGACATTTTTTCCATCCACACATTGGCATCTTCTTCTGTAACTAAATTGATTCTTACGGTGGAAATGAAGTGTGGTGAGTCAGTACTTGTACAATCAACTGCATCATACTCCTCAATTACATAAGAATAGTCATCATCTGGTGGAAGTACAAATTGCAAAGATGGTAATAATTCATTCCATATCAACACTTTATTTTTTACAGGAAATTCAATACCATTGTATATTTTTTCATAGGAATTTGATCCATCATTATTCAAGCAGCCTACCGCACCACATGGCTCATTCCTATCATCAAATTCTCTTTTTAATTTTAATTTGTTTGTGGTAGTTGGTATCTGTCCAGATAAATGCATAGCCTCGAAGTTTCTTTTTTGATGTGTGCCATCAGGGTTTTGTGTAAACTGATGATTAGTATCACTCTTAACTTCGTTGTCACCTGTATATTGGGATGGGTCTGCACATTGGGATGGGTCGGCATATTGGGATGGGTCGGCATATTGGGATGGGTCGGCATATTGGGATGGGTCGGCATAATAGGGGATGGGCCGGCCTCTTTGGATTATGGTTACTGGGGTCGGCATAAATTTGGGATGGTTCGCATAGTGGGATTGGGCTTCACTTGGGAGTGTATCGGTACAATATTGGGATGAGTCGGCAATTGGATGGTCGTCCTATTTGGATGGTCGGCGAAATATATAAATGGGTCTTCATATGGGGATGGTCGGATCGCGACTGGGATGAATCTGCTTTTGTCATCGTCTTCACCATCTCAAATTTGTGAATGAATCAAACTACAATAATTGTTTCGATAACTGTCAACACATTATTGGAACAAAATTAAACAGTACAAAAAATTAAACTGCAACGAGTATACCAACTGTTTACAGCATTTACTGGATTAAGTACTGGTAGTCTTTGGCGTCACCGCACACTTTTTCTAATACCTGTAATACAAATATTGTCTATAATACCGTGAATATTGTCGAAGGAGCAAGTTAAGCAATCACGACGACTCTTGCAGTTAAAAAAAACCAATGACAAGTTCTAACTACCGTAGAAAAATGAAGTTTTCATGACACAGCGAAATGGCTCTTTCACAGCATTGGGTGCATACAATTAAGTTATTCTATCAAACATTATCGATGACGTCCAAGTGTCGTTTATGCACACCTTTTGTATGGGGGAGTGTTAGTTAATACAGATTAGTGTTTTTGCACACCTGCAGCAGTAAAAACTTGGTAACTGGATTGTGTATGAGACGCCGAATAAGTATGTTAGTTTAGAGTATTCATTTAGTAGGCTTTCCACAATAAAATTTTAGATACTTGAGCAACTTTTATTAATGACTGAAATTTTAGAAATTTTTTTACCCTTGGCATCCTCAAAATTCATTTAAATCATTTCAATAATCGCATTTGCAATATCAGTGAGAGAAGAGTTCTAAACCACATTAAAGGCAATGGACATATTAACGGTTGCAGTTAGCATCCATGGCAACATTTTGTAAAAGTTATAAATTACCAACTAGTTCTCCCTAATCACTATTACGGCTAGAATTGAAGAAAAAGTGAATGATCATAAGAAGATATCGAGAATCTGTAAAAATTTGTTCTTTTTATTTTTGCAACTAGCAGTCGAAACCCGGGTTTTATCGGATATCCAGTTTTGTCGAAGTTTCTGGCACCGTTGATCATACCGGGGCGGGGGAAGCTTTTATTGGATTATTTAAATGGAAGGCTACAATTACTCGATTGTGTATTTGACTGAGGCACTTCAAGACAAATTGTTGTGGTGAGTGTTACCAGCAAGCAGAGCATAGTAAAACTCGAAAGGACATTGGTGTCATTAAGGAACTGAAGAGTGCAAATCTCAGCGATGTAAGGTAAATTTAATAGTACATTTGAAGATACGGACATTTTTGAATTTGTGGCCACCCCTCGATACCACACTGCCCAGATAAACAAGGTTTGACTGTACTGTTTCGTTGATGGTAAGCACTTTGAGGCTACTTGTTAGCAAATGACGTAAATTTACTGAACTTAATGGCATACTACAAATGTTGTGGCAGATTAAGTACAAAAACTAATCATAATTTGAGAAAGGATTAAGATATAAGTGTGATTTAGATTAATTTTACTCTATGAAATGGGCTTTCATTTGATTTCTAACACAGACACATTTGATCAATAAAACTTGGTTGAGTAAGAAAACTACCGAATTAGTTTGTTAATTATGCCTAGAATTTACCACAGGTCAAATTGGAGATCCCCAATATTTATAATTGTTTATAGTACAATTTTCTAATGTGTACCAAATTTCATGCTCTAATCAGTTTTTGTGGCTGGAGTCCACTTAAAAATATAAACCAAAATTGGATTGCTACTCATACTGTTTGATATTGTACAAAAAATCCTGCAGACACTAAAAAGTGCCACAAACTAAGTTATGCTCATTTCCAAGTGCTGAAGTTAACAACATCCCAAATCAAATGTTGACTGACTGACCAATATGGTTGTAAGAGAGACCAATCTGATTTATTGTAGCTATTTACTCTCTTCAGCACCACACAGAGAGTATATTAGACGAATACAGTAAAACTCTACATTTAAACATCAATACCTTCAGCATCAATACTCCAGTCAAAAGAGTTCAATTGAAGAGGGATAATCTGAAACAAACAAACAAAAACAAAAAAAGAAAGAAAAAAAGAATCAAAAGAGTCATAAAGTTTTTTGTAGATTGAAGTTACCTTTTGATCATATTCCACATTCCACACTATATTTGTATCTTGGATGAAGTGATTAATAAATTCGCTAAACACAAATACAAATCATTAAGTGAAAAACTTATGCTAGCAATGATAGTGGGACTGCTTAACGTAAAAACAAGAGGTTAATGTGCACTTTGTGTTAAAAGCATGACATTGATGGATAGTTTTAACCGTTTTTTTATTTGTTGGAATGTATAAAGTAGTGTTGCTTTGGAACGACACCTTAATCCGAGTTCATCAAAATTGATTCATTTTACTACTGTAATGACTTAAGTTTTAGTTTTAATTTATTTTGTTTTTTAATGTATAAGCTGAAAATTTTTTCAAGAATAGTTTATGAAGTGGCAGATTGAGTAGGGTTCGTTATGGAAAATTGTATTTGGAGGAGTAACAATAAGGTACATGCATATCTAAAGGCTGTATTTTGTTTCTATATGATAAATTCAAAAAGTTCACTATTTAAGCTGGACGCACTGTAGGTGATATAATTTGATGAACGTACATAGAACTATACAAGTAATAATGTGAACAGCAAATTTGCTGTGTAGCTCGTACTTGTTTCGCTTTGCTTCACGATCGAACAAATGTCAGCAAACCCACCATCTGCCATGGCATAGATGACTTAGTTTCACGATCGAACAAATGTCAGCAAACCCACCATCTGCCATGGCATAGATGACTTAGTTTCACGATCGAACAAATGTCAGCAAACCCACCATCTGCCATGGCATAGATGACTTAGTTTCACGATCGAACAAATGTCAGCAAACCCACCATCTGCCATGGCATAGATGACTTAGTTTCACGATCGAACAAATGTCAGCAAACCCACCATCTGCCATGGCATAGATGACTTAGGCTTCACGATCGACACTGTCCAGCAAACCCACATCTGCATGGCATAGAGGACTTAGCTTCACGATCGAAAACAAAATGTCAGCAAAACCCACCATCTGCCATGCATAGATGACTTAGCTTCCCGATCGACAAATGTCAGCAAAACCACCATCTGCGCCCAGGCATAGAGAATTGCTTCACGATCGAACAAATGTCAGCAAAAACCCACCATAGCCATGGCATAGATGACTTAGCGTCTACGATCGAAACAAATGTCAGCAACCCACCCACCCATATGCCATGGCCATCGATTGACTTAGCTTCAACGATCGAACAAATGTCAGCAAACACACATCTGCCAGGGCATAGATGACTTGCTTCACGATCGAACAAATGCAGCAAAACCCCACCATATGCCATGCATAGATGACTTAGCTTAACGATCGTGAAAAAATGTCAGCAAACCCCACCATCTGCATGGCATAGACGATTAGCTTCACGATCGAACCAATGTCAGCAAACCCACCATCTGCCATGGCATAGATGACTGCTTCCACGATGTCGGAACAAAATGTCAGCAACCGAACCATTGCCATGGCATAGATGGAAGTAGATTACAGATTCTTTCTTTCACTTTTCGCTCGAACAAACTTCCGCCAAAAACCCAAAATCTGCCATGGGCCATAGATGAATTAGCTTAACGACGAACAACAATGTCAGGCCAACCCACCATCTGACCCATGGCATAGATGACTTAGCTTCACGATCGAACAAATGTCAGCAAACCCACCATCTGCCATGGCATAGATGACTTAGTTTCACGATCGAACAAATGTCAGCAAACCCACCATCTGCCATGGCATAGATGACTTAGCTTCACGATCGAACAAATGTCAGCAAACCCACCATCTGCCATGGCATAGATGACTTAGCTTCACGATCGAACAAATGTCAGCAAACCCACCATCTGCCATGGCATAGATGACTTAGTTTCAGTTTAGTTTTATGTTGTTGTTGTTTTTTTGTTTTTTTAAAATTATTCTGTCAATTATTTTTGTTCATTTTTTTCAGATTTTTTTTCTCAAAAAAAATTGTAGTGGGTAAGAAGACCCAAATATTGGTCATTGTGGCCAACTATTATTATACTGTGTATCTACAACATGAGTTTTATAGTTCCCTCTAACAAAATACTTTCAGCCTAATGATAATTGCAATTTTGTGAGATTGTACTGTAATGCTTTGTCTACAAAGCTTTATCTACTAAATCTATTTTTTGCTTCAGATTTAGTTCACTAAAACTATACTGAGATAGCAGCATGAGCCCACATCATAAATAACAATCACTAGGATTATGTCATAAATTACTCTGTAGACAGAGTATAGTTAGTAATCTACCTGAGAGATATATGGGTTTTGAACTTAAAATATAATTTAAAGTGTGTGGTGGTAAAAATGATAAGCATGTACATTAGTTTCTTTCCAAATGAAACTTGCTGAATGTGGAAGAAGTCAAGCATAATAATAATTCTGTGGTTGAAGATCTCAACAACCTATTCAAAAAGAAAGTGATTACCCATTACACACTAATAGTTTCTTGATCTAACTTACGGCAGCAGTCCAATGGCCACTAATGCCAGCGGGTATAAGCCACTGAGACCGTTTCAGAAACACATCCTACCACATAATAGAAGATGGTATGACATGTACACGTGGCATGTTCTTGCTCTTACCTTCTTAGAGCTAGCCACTCTATAACAGAATGTTGCATTCCCTCGTAATCTTTCAAAGAAGTACGAGCTAAAAAGGTACACATCCTGTCAGGGTTTTTTTTTCCCCAAATAATTTTTGTGGGTGACATGAAGCTGAAGTGTAATTTTGGTTCTAACTAACCTTTTCATCAGTAACCATTGTTGATAATATTGCATTAATACTCTGTATTAAGAACAACAGTACTGATCAACACTGATTAATTAGAAAAACAACAACAATAACAACAATTAATATATTAGCATACTATTGCACAAGAGTAGGAAAAGAGGGAAGCTCAAGCAGAAGCTTAAAACAGTGAAAGTGTGAATAATGTGTGCCACATTTAGCCTATTGCAGGGTTTTATACAGGATATTTTTCATCAAGGGGGGGGAGAGAACCTCGAATGAATAAAACGCCGTTAGTTGCCTTCTTTTTTTTTTAACTAGTCAAACACTTCATGAAACACCAGGTACTGTGAATAACACTCAATGCTATTGTGCATAGCTAGTTGTAACTATTGTCAAAAACAAATTCATTGCTGAGACAAAAAGATTTGTAACATATCTATTATACTACTGATCTTAGAGAGTCAATTTCAACCACCTCAATCAACTTTAAACACTTAATCCAGTCTTTTATGGCAAATGTAGGTCATTTTGTGATAGAGTAGATAAAAGCATGAAATTGTGCACATTGATTTTTGAGGGTGTACATAATGAAACTAAAGTGGAAGCCATGACAACTGTCTCTCTTTGGAAACAGCATATCTTTTTACTACAAAGACCAAGCTTCTCTAGTACTCAATCTTGCATAGCTAGACCTATACCAAGCAATCCCTGCATATTGGTTGGTAAAGGAAAGCAGCTCGCTAGTTACAAACACCATTACTTTTCTTGCCTTTCTTCCCAATGTGAAGCTCAGTCGTAAATTTAACCGTAGTCTTTGACACAACTGACAGGAATGCGCACCGATTATTGATCACATGTCAATTACATGACATAACAGATAGAGATGTTGCCACCTTCAGGCTAGTAGCTATGACACTTGCATAGTGTTTGTACACCCAAATTTAAAAAAAGTAGCATAACAAAGTCATGGTTTCAATCCCAGTTGGCACAGATACAGCTGATAAATTTAAACTAGATTTTGAAACATGCTGATGGAACAGAACTTTTGCAAAGCTAATGAGAATTGCCATTGAAGGTCCTGAACTAAAGGTAGTAATTTAGTGTATTGTTAGAGATGTTTAATAAAAATTCTATGTTATTCAGTACTGAAATTGGTAATCCTTTAAGGGGAGAAATTTTCGCTTGGGGGGGGGGGGGGGGGGGGGAAATCCCAGGTCCCCCCCCCCTCTCTGTGAAACCCTGTATATTGAATAGTGAAGATTTCAATTCTCAGCAATCAAATACTATCTGAAATTGCTCTTATAGAAACATGCTATTGCAATTCCAGATTTTTATCTCAAGGGATTGTCCTAACAGTATCAGCTAATCCCTCCTTCCCTTGTATTTAATTATTCTTTTTTTTTAAATCTGCATCTATGAAGTAAATACTACTCTCATGAAGCTCGCTATTTGGGCTGACCTCACCACATAACTAGTTGGGCGGAGCCCGACCTCTGCTGAAGGGAGAGGTCGGGTAACAAGCCTATACCCGGGTTTGTTCTTGCCGAGTCAGCTAATCATGACGTCATGAACCGATTGCGTGGGATTTGTAGCCATTCTTTTCACCCACGCACATTAAAAAAAAAAAAGAGCCAGTAAATCTCTTTTATAGTCAATATCATACCACAAGTGTTGCAAGCTAGTTTTCGTGTACCACTGTAGGTACATTCGGCATTATCTTCTAACTCATAGTTTGTACCGCATGTGGTACTTGGTGTACCACCTCTCTTTTATTTCTGCGTAGGCGTATTCCTGTCCGCCCACCCATTCCCTTAGCATTTAACCACACTGCAATCTGATTGGACTGCAACTACATACGTTGCAGCAGGGAACAAACCCGGCTATAGGCTTGTTACCCGACCTCTCCCTTCAGCAGAGGTCGGGCTCCGCCCAACTAACCACATAACCACTTTCCTTTTGTATGAACATCTTCTCCCCTAAGCCTACACAGAGCTTCCTCGCGTGTACCAACACCGTCTTCAGTTCGCAATTATCTGAACAGAAGCCTCTGAAATGCATCATCGAAGCCACTATCTCTCGGGATCTAGTACTGACCTTTGACCTAAGTTCACCCTAAAAAAATTTGAAGTCGAAAGTGGTTCCAAAAAAAAAATACGCCCGGTCCGGGCCAATTTTTTTTTTGGGCCCACTTTCGACTTAGATTTTTTTACTGACCGCCAGCGGTGGGTGGAGATTTAGATAAGTCTCCGCCTAACGGATATGCAAACCAGAAACCTTGCCCTCAAACCGTGACGTTACATTGGGTAAAGCATTTTAGAGTTTCTTCAGCTTCTTATACTATCTTGTATCCACAATCTTGTGAATTAAAGAGTAGTATAATTCATGAAGCAGCAATTCAGCGGATCAGTGGACTATCTCGAGGGGTAGACCAGAAGTGGTTGTGTGATGAGGTAAGCAGCTAGACACAATTTGGAAGACCAGTTATAAATAAAGTAGCTATGTTAGTTAATAAAGGACTGTAGCAGCCTAATTTAGAGGTCATTTGATGTACTTAAATTTTAACTCTCCTTATATCATTAAAAATGGTAAATTATATTACCATCATTGTGGTTTGGAGGTAAGTTAGCTAGTGAAGCTTATATGTAAAGCAAATGGAAGAGGAGGGTGTTAAGGATGCACATCGGTTGCTTTGGAGGGCAAAGTACCGCAGTAAAACTCTGGTTAGATTTAGAGTAGCACTATCGGCAGCAGTTGCAAGGTTTCCCCCCAAGTATTCTGAGTTTGCTGGCTCACTTTCTAGTACTACTGGGACCTGGTACACAGCTAAAGTTCTTGCAAATAATTTGGTTGGACACTGATCCTTATGCTGTATAGGAGATAGTCTCTGGCCAAATAAACTATTAGAATTGATTCCCAATATATCGTGGAGTTTATTATAGTGGCTACCAGAGAAACAAAAGTAAGTACTTAGAAATGTTAATAGCAGTACTTTATTATTATTATTATTATTTATTTTTTGTACAATTGAAGGTTTAGCTAGTGAAGGTTTAGCTAGTGAAGGCTTCATGGTGTGCAAGACTCCAGGCTATTTAAGTTTAGGCCAACAGAATTCCAATAATTCAATGCATAGTATATTAAAGAATAGTAAATACTCATTTTTTTCTCAGGTTAGCTAATCGCTTACAAAGAACAACACATCTTTTTGTCTTTATTTTTTTCACCTTTGGATAATAGTTCAACACCTTTTTCAGTGGCAGTGCTGCAAGAGGGAATGCTGTAGCCATTCTGGGTTGTGCTGAGCATTCTATTGACATTTTATAATTTTAACGCTATTATTATTATTATTATTGTTGTTGTTGTTATTATTATTATTATTATTATTATTATTACAAATTACTTTCTCCAGCTCCTAGAGCTGAGATTTCAAGTACAAGGAAAGAAAAAAGGATAATAAGCATCCAGCCAAGGGGCATATCAATCACCATCAGAAAATGAATGGGACACTCAAAGAAGAAGAGAATTAACCTGATGCCAGATTTTCTTCCTAAACACTTGGTGACAGCAGACTTCAACAACAGTCACTATAATAATCTTTATTATCCAGTGACACTTGGACTATTTAGAATTAATAAATTTATGTGAGATGTTTCGATCTCTAAAGTTTAACTGTATAACTTGAATCAGTAGGTGCTTCAGCACTGATTATAGCATAACATTTTTTTACACTAAAGTAGAGGGGAACCTGTTCGTGTTCTTCTCTAGGCGACAGCAGACAACACAGCAGCCAAGCACAGACTTCATACAAGCGCCCTCCACGGGTTGCCCTCCACCTCGTAATTACGTCATTAGTTGACGTCACCAGCACGACCTCTATGTTTCATACAAACTATAGAATTCCTAGGCTTTCCTATTTTCATAAACATTACCTATTATGTTTTTATTATGCCAGCACAATTTCCCTCAAATCTATATCTGATCCTTTATTAAGCTATTGTAATTTTCATTTGTGTTGATATTTTGAAATTGTAACATACATTTTTTAAATTAGGGATTGAATAGTGCATTAGGAAGAACTCTTTATTATGCCCAAAAGAATGGCTATGGCAAGGTAACTATGTAACTCTAATTTTTACAAAGGGCTTACATTTGTATTTTGCTATGATGATTTTGAGCATGTGTTGTTTTATTTTTTGTTTTCGAATTTTCTTCTTTTTTTGTTGTTGCTGTTTTTCTTCTGCAGGATTTTTACATCTTTAGTTCTTACTTATGGGAACGTTTACACAGCAATTTAGACTATGCCTGTGAGGTAGCAAGTTCTATTTTGGTAAGCTATAATTTGGCTTATTAGTCATTGTAAATGTACGTGGACATATAAAACCTTAATGTTTCCAATCCTTGAAAACATTTGTTTAATCCTTCTCTCAAAATATATATAGTTCTATTCCCTCACTTATTCTCTCCCCTCCCCACTCATGGTCTTTTCTTCCTTTTTAATATTATTATTATGCCTCACATATTTTTGTGTGTGCAGGTAAGTGCCAAAATGAGAGGAAGATGGCTAATCCCCATTTGTATTCATAACCACTGGATTGCTGCGGTATGAATTATAGCTAAGTGGAATGTTTGTATTTCTAAGAAATCGTGTTAGTTTTATTTTTAATAGTGACTGTCTACAGGAAACCCATCAATTTTTTTGCACTTACAGAGTTATCAGTATCCAATAACTGAGCTCTCATTGCAAGTAGCTCAAGCTTTTCCCAATATATTTGACCTAACCGTTTCCCCTTAGTAGATAGTTTGTTTGTTGTTGTTGTTTTCTTTAACTTTTACACACTGGCCTTGTTGTGCCCAGTTTTCCCATATATGGTCAGAATTTTTGTTTGAACTTCAGGAAGGGAAAATAAAATAAAAAAACAGAAAGAAAGAAAGAAAAGGAAGGGAAGAATGAGAGGGAAACTAAAAAGAAAGCAACAGCTGATACTAATTTCCAAGAGTTGCTGTGATCCTGTTTCTTAGAATAGTCTTTCTCTCTCTCTTGTGACTTTACTTGCATGTGCTGCAGCGGTGCTCAGCTCTACTGCAATTGCACTCTAGGTTATTTATCTTAAAAATCTTTAGAAACTGCTGAACTAAGTACTAAACATGACATCGTGTTGGCATGATATTAGTGTGTTAATTCATACAACGTAATATATGATATGCATTTTTATAATAGAGTATAAAGAAAGAAGAACAAACTATTAAATTTTTGGATTCCCTCCATATTCAACATAACTTTGTAGCTGAGAAACTTAAGTATGTTTATTTTATTTATTGTGATTACATTTGTTAACAATATATTTAATATTTCATAGGCTATTCCTAAAATTTGTGTATCCGGAAGTATTGGATTGGACAGTAGTGCACGATGATGATGTAGGTAAACATGAGATTATATGCATGTTCGTAAGCATAAATGTATTTCTCCCAAGATTATGCCGATTCAAACAAACTCGTATGACTGTGGAATTTTTCTTATAAAGGTTAGTAAGTATTGTAAGTCATTTGGGGCAATTAATGAGCTAATCTTTGGTATGCATTTCCTTTGGACTTACTACAATTTTATTATTGTGGTCATGTCATCTTGACAAACAATATAGTTACTTTCTTAAAGAAAATTACAGGCAACTTCTCAACATACTAAAGTCATGGTCATACAGATTGCTCCGGCTCCTACGCCCCTGCATATAGGAGATAAGTTTCTAAACGAAAACTTACTACCATAGCAAAATGTTTTGGTATTCCAAATCTTTCTTTAGTAAATGCCTCTTTTATCTGAACCTTATCAAATGGCATTGTGCCAGTCCACTTCATTCCAGCCATTTTGGAATTAGTCTGGAAGCAGCAAGTCTGCTTCTTATCTGGTGTTATTAAATTTCATGGAAACCATTAATTTATAATATACAATAGGCTAATTTAGCTTACAAAAAAATATTGGGCCTCTTTGCACTCTTCTAACTATATATGTTCTATAGTTGTTACTGAGTATTGTAAAAACCACTGTAGTGTTTTTTTGCATGTAAATAGAAAATTTCTGAGAAAGTTTTTGTTGTCACAGTTGGAAAACTGAGTTAGGTAAAGAATATCAAAATTTGAAAGGATCACTCCAAGTGCCCTCGATGCTAACACATACCATCTGCACACCACACACACATACATATTATATATATATATATATATATATATATATATATATATATATATATACAATATATACACCCAATTTTGCAGCAAATACCTCTAATGGCATCTTGCTCACTTCGCTCTTTTTCCAATAATAATAATAATAATAATAATAATAATAATATTATTATTACTATTATTATTATTGTTATTATTATTATTTTTATTATTATTATTATTATTACTATTATTATTATTATTACTATTATTATTATTATTACTATTATTATTATGCATATGCAGGGGCTGGAGCATGAAATATATGATGGCAACGATTTTATACTTCCATGAATTGTTCCAGTAAGAAATATCACTGATGTAATATGATTCTCACTCATTGTTAATTGGATTTTGTTACAGGGTAATGGCCACTTGTATCGGCAAGAAATTCTTGATATGATCCATTCCAGCATATCTGAGTGAGATTCTTAACTTTTAGTTTTTGATTAGATATGCAGTGTCTTATTTGTGTGTTTTTTTTTAGAAATCCTGACAGCTTTTGTCCATCTATACTTAAATCTTCTCAAGAAAATGAAAGATTATTACCTCAATTAAACACCAAGTGTCCACTATCCCTTCACCTGAAGAAAGAAGGTGATTTCAATTTTTATTTACCAATATTTTACAGCATTTATATTAATCCAATATATTATGTGCTGTGTAAGTTTTTGTTTCCCTGCAATGACACCACTGAGCTTTTTCATTTTTGTGTGTAACTTTTGTATTATACTTGACTTAATGTTACACAGGTAGTTCCTTCAAAGATAAGTGTTCATCTGTTAATAAACCTGGACTAAAGAATTTGTCTGTATTTCAACAACAAGGTATGTGCATAATATTTTAGGTAAACCTAAATGAAATTACTGTTGTTTTTATCCCTATAGCTTGTAATTCACAATCTGAAGCTATTGCTAGCAATCTTCCTGCTAATAAATATACATCAAAAGAAAGTGTAGTTACTTGTTTGAAAGATAACATCCAGACTTCATCAACCAGTACTACAGGCTCCATATGTGATTCTAATCCTAAAAGGTGGAGCAACCTTGATACTCACTTAAGGAGTTTGTTACCGAATGAAGAGGGAATTACATATGTGATTACAGATTTTTTTTCATTACCTAAAGAATCGTTTTTAGGGGCACCTGCTCATACTTTCAAAAGTACCATTAGAATTAATCTTAGTAATGAAAATGATGGAAAGAAGTGGTTGGAGAGAATGATGAAACATAGCATGTGTACTTATCGCCAATCAAAAGGTAGAAAACCTGGATGTAAACGGGTTCTTTATAAAGTAGAAATGCACTGTCAACATAAAAAGAAACCCTTGACTCAGCAACAAAGAGAGCAAGCTGCAACTTTGAAAGTCCTTAAGGGATTAAAGCATGAAGTTCGTAAGAAGAAGACTTCCATTATTAAATTTAAAGTCACGGTTCCAACAAAAAAAGATCAACGTGCTTCAGTTAATTTTCCTTATTTGGTGAGCCATCCTACTATTTTTCAAGTTAGCTATAATCACAACCATCCTATTGAGTCAGCACATTCTCTTTCTTTTCGTCCAATTCATCAGGAAACAAAGGAATTTTTCTTTAAGCTTTTTGAAGTAGGTCATAGTGCTTCATCTGCGTTTCATTGGAGTGAAACAAAAATGTTACTAGATAATGATGATGATCAACTTGCATTTGCAGACAGAGCTTTAAATCCAACAAAGTCAGATGTTAGCAGGCTTTATAATGAATGGAGGAAAAATGAACTTGGGCCAGACAATGGAAAAGAGTTATTTGACAAATTGGAAATGGAAATAATGTCGTATAACCAGCCTAATCAGCACAATGGTGGTAGGGCAAGGCTTTTGGTGTACCAAGATTGTTCTAATTCATGTAATGATAGTGATGGGGGGTCAGAAGCAGGAAAAAAGCCTCCAAAAAAGAGGAAGAGATCACAACCAATGATTATAGCAATTTGTACACCACTTATGAGTAGAGTTCATCAAAACATTCAGCAATCAAGGGAGATGATTTTCTGTGATTCAACGTCTTCTTTGGACAGATTCAATACCTCTCTTTTTGTGTTGTCAACTTCTAACGCCATTGGTGGATTACCATTAGGGGTTATAATTACTTCCGATGAAGAGCAGGGAACTATTAGTCAGGGCTTAGATCTTCTTAAAACTGTCCTCCCAACTAATTGCTTTTATGAAAGTGGGTCTGACAACGGTCCATCTATTATTATGACGGATGATTCTTGTGCTGAACGGAATGCTCTTCACGAGGCTTGGCCCAATTATAATCTTCTCCTTTGCACTTTTCATTTCCTTCAAAGAAACTGGACCTGGCTTCATGATAATACAAATAAAGTACTAAATGCAGATCGTAAAGTTCTTATTACAGTGGCTAAAGGTCTTGTTTACTCTGAAAATGAGGAACAGCTGCTTGTCCGCTACAAATCATTCATTACCAATGAAACTGCAGTGAAGTACCCAAAGTACATTGCATATGTGGGTAATCATTGGAATCGGCGAAGAGAGTGGGCTGTATGCTTTAGAAAGCATCTCCTTGTAAGAGGCAATCACACCAATAACTATTCAGAAGCTGGAATACGTATTTTAAAGGAACTGATATTTAGTCGTGTCAAAGCATATAATCATGTTCAGATGTTTTCATTCATAACTGAATGTATGGAGCTTTACTATTGCCGAAAGCTGCTTAGTGCTGCCCACAATCGATTAGATAGATACATTTCCCTGAAGTATCAAGGACTTAATTGCAGCAAAATTAGTTATGAAAGTGTAAATCAAATTGATTCAAAAGAAAGTATCTACTTAGTTAATAGTAAGACTGAGCGAGATGTAAAATATTTGGTTAATATGGAGTTAGGTATTTGTAATTGTAATGCTGGTCAGGATGGGTCACCTTGCTCGCATCAGGCAGCTGTTGCTAAACATTATCATGTGACATCAGTAAATTGTATTCCTATTTGTCCTAAATCACGGCAAGTTTTGGCAAATATTGCATTAGGTTCTAAAGCAATACAGGAATCTCAGTTTTATTCTTCACTTCATGAAAATAATCCGGTGAATTCATTGCCAGTAGTGCCGTCTCAAGATTTGAAATTTGATAGTTCTGCATGGGATTTGATACGAGGGCAGGCATCTTCAGAAGACAATCAGAAAATTTTTAATGAAACAGAAGAAGAAATAAACTGTGAAGATATTGTTGAAGGAATTGAAGAGGTATTGGCCGATTTAAAAACAAGAATTAGAGAGAGTAGTGTTGTGGCAAAAGGGACAAAAACTTTTCTGAGAAGATACAAGAACATGATATCACAGGGAAAATTTTCAAATGCAGCACTTAGTAGTGCATTGTTTAAATTTGGCTGGAGTGTTGGCGGCTCTATACAGAATACACAAGGTGGACATTTTCGACGTGGTCATCGAATTCCGATTAGTGCAAAAGCAGCAGGTAGACGTCGTGGGAAGAGTTCTAAAGGAAAAGGGAAAGCTTTAAGTGGACGTCCTAAAGGTGAACATTCATCTTTTACTATGAAACCTAGAAAAGAACCAAGAGGCAAATGAATGCATTCATTGAAATCATGTATTGAAAAAGGAACTCAGAATGCTGGCAAATGGTAACTTATCTTTCTGCCTCACTGTATTTTTATTCATTATTATATGTTACATATATACATTCATATATTCTATCTTAAACTATCTGTCATTTAGTATTAAATTTCATTCTTTCTTCTTTTTTTTAATTTTAATGAAAAGCTTTGCTATCTGCTACAGTGGTATAACCACATACAATCATATAGAAAAGAAAATGTACAGGGGACAGAAGAAATAAGTTTTACATCTTCTACTATAATTATAGTATTATAGCAGCCTTTGCCCGTTAAGTAATTGGAAGGCTGAATTGCTGCTTCCTACTTTAATTCACAAGATTGTGGGTACAAGATAGTATAAGAAGCTGAAGAAGCCATAATAAAAACTCTAAAATGCTTTACCCAATGTAACGTCACGGTTTGAGGGCAAGGCTTCTGGTTTGCATATCCGTTAGGCGGAGACTTATCTAGATCTCCACCCACCGCTGGCGGTCAGTAAAAAAATCTAAGTCGAAAGTGGGCCCAAAAAAAAAATTGGCCCGGTCCGGTCAGTAATGAGACCCTACCCCCCTCGTGCTTGACGCGGGAAACGCGTAATTCGGCGATAATCGGTTAATGTTATTCTCATTATAATTACATGTACTACCAGTATACAATGCACTCAAGTAAGCTGATTTTACTATTACTACTGTGCTCAGGATGTTACGGACAATCTGGTAAGCTGTAAATAGTAAACACTATAGTATGAATAAAATTATATGTCATACATAAATACCTAGAATAATATACCTGAGTAGGTGTCATATGGCTAGACATTGAGACTCATGCATGCACAAGTTCAGTAATTGAGGTGATGAAAACAGAACAAGTCTCCTATGTAATATTCTAGACAGATATATTGTTCCCAATGTTCTTTCTCTTTTTTGTTTTACTGTGGGCATAGTATTGTAGTATTTTGACAATCCAACTTTACAACTTGAATGTTTGCGTACGCTGCTGATCTGAATTTAAATCTATGACACATGTTCTTTGGGCTCTTCCACACTGATTTACCAATTAATCACTTATCACTTTTACATTCCACCACCATTTCTTTCATAGCATTTCCAGCAACATCACCTTACCTTATTACTTAGTTCATATAACATTTCCCCACACACAAACACACATTTGTAATATTATGACTCCTATATCAACACACTTATTGTAAGGCCATTCATTGCTGGCCCTTGCATCACTCCCATATACTATGTATCCACATTATTTTTCAGTTAGTTGTTGTCACCCTGTCATCTCGCAGTTGTTGTCAACCTGTCATCTCGCATTACTCTGCTTGTCTTCTTCCTACTTAATGATAATGTTAAATAACTGGATAGTATATCTGAATCTGGACTGATATATTTAACATACTTTGTAAGTAGCAGCATATTCCGGCTTTATAAACCTGAACAGAAGCGTAAACAAGAATACTATCCCCACTATTCACATGTGTACAGCTGAATTATTACTGGTGGGTGCATTTAAAAAGAAAATGATTAGAGTAAGAATAAACAATAACATTTACAAAAATATTGTGCAATAAACAAAATAGTGAGGTGATATATATATTTTTGTAGCCTTTTGTATATGTCTCAGTGAGTTTAAAGTTGTTTTTTTTTTAAAGATACTGGTATATAGCATATGACTACATATAATATGGAGATATAAACAAAGAAACTATTAGCTTTCAATTTAGGTTCCAGAAAGATCTAAAAATCAGCACAAGTGGCATTTTAAGGGTGGCAGTAAACACCCACACACTTTGGTAGCCTCGGTAGAATTATGCTTCATACCAAAACGAATAATGGAATAGCTGACAGGTCAAGAGTGAGAACAGCTAGTATAGTGTATTGACAGGTTAAGAGTGAGAACAGCTAGTATAGTGTATTGACAGGTCAAGAGTGAGAACAGCTAGTATAGTGTATTGACAGGTCAAGAGTGAGAACAGCTAGTATAGTGTATTGACAGGTCAAGAGTGAGAACAGCTAGTATAGTGTATTGACAGGCAAGAGATGAGAACAGCTAGTATCGTGTATGACAGGTCAAGAGTGAGAGCATCTAGTATAGTTTGTATTGACAGGTGTCAAGCTGTTGAGAACAGTAGTATAGGTATATGACAGGTCAAGAGTGAGACCCAGCTAGTATAGTGTATTGA
>WLWD01005646.1_pt1 | contig 18630 bp, 13 predicted proteins | sample 6712731 | NCBI WGS metagenome assembly WLWD01 (sample SAMN12718690, study PRJNA576275) | sponge metagenome | isolation source: marine sponge | host: Mycale hentscheli | place: New Zealand: South Island, Marlborough, Capsize Point | collected 2014-11-01
TCTCGTCACTGTCATACGGTAATACCGTCTCGTCACTGTCATACGGTAATACCGTCTCGTCACTGTCATACGGTAATACCGTCTCGTCACTGTCATACGGTAATACCGTCTCGTCACTGTCATACGGTAATACCGTCTCGTCACTGTCATATGGTAATACCGTCTCGTCACTGTCATATGGTAATACCGTCTCGTCAATGTCAGACGGTAATACCGTCTCGTCACTGTCATATGGTAATACCGTCTCGTCACTGTCATACGGTAATACCGTCTCGTCACTGTCAGACGGTAATACCGTCTCGTCACTGTCAGACGGTAATACCGTCTCGTCACTGTCATATGGTAATACCGTCTCGTCACTGTCATATGGTAATACCGTCTCGTCACTGTCATATGGTAATACCGTCTCGTCACTGTCATACGGTAATACCGTCTCGTCACTGTCATATGGTAATACTGTCTCGTCACTGTCATATGGTAATACCGTCTCGTCACTGTCATATGGTAATACCGTCTCGTCACTGTCAGACGGTAATACCGTCTCGTCACTGTCAGACGGTAATATCGTCTCGTCACTGTTAGACGGTAATACCGTCTCGTCACTGTCATACGGTAATACCGTCTCGTCACTGTCATACGGTAATACTGTCTTGTCACAGTCAATCGTTGAAATAGTCTCGTCTGGCGAAGAAAGTTCGTATATTATTGTTTTGTCGAGTCACTATCGTCTTCTTTAGTTACAAATGTTGACGTATGTGGTGTAGAAATGTCAGAAATTGATGTGCATGTCGAAGTTGATGTATGTTTTGAAGTCGTCAATAAGACTTGTTTCAGTACCAGTTGTTGTATAGGGGCATTACCAAGAGCATCCTGAACCTCTGGCAGGCGCTGAGGATTGCCGACAACACTCACCTCCACACTACATACTATGTAGCGGTAGTTCCTATTTCCAGGAATCCTAGAAAAGGGCGGTGATGTGACTTTCCTATATAAATACATAAATCAATTAATAAACTGCATTAAAGTAGCCGATAGTAATTAGCACAATAGTAATTAGCAACAAATAAGTAATTAAACTCAAAAGTGAAAATTAAACTCAAAAGTGAAATATAACATATTTCATAGCAAAATAAGGGGAGGGGCAACACAATGTATGAAAATTAATACAGAAACAGCAGAAACAAAAAGGCATCTTAAAGTGAGAAGTTGCTTATTGTATGCTACCTAGCTAGCTAGGATTGGAATCATAAAAGCTAACTATTATACTACATTCCTAGGATGCTTAAGGAGATTGCATTCATCTATTTGAGTAACTGTTGGTCTTTCTCCCTTTTTTAACTATACAGCTTACCCATTAGCAACTAATCCTGCATCAAGCAGAGTTTCCAGATAAGCGGACGCTTCTCTACCAAGGTGCCCTGCCCGATAGACCGCACCGTAAAAGAATACTGCTGGGGTCCTTGGCGTTCAGCAGTTCCCGCTCACAGTAAAATCGTAACCCAACGACGATGTCTTCAGGCCTAAAGTCGTAGAAGTGTACCCTTCTCACCTCCGAACGAAAGCTAGCCAAAACCTCCGACTCCCGCTTCTTACCCGCGTGTTTGGCGGTTGTACATACATACATATTGTTAATGCGCATGCGGCAAGTTGTGACGTCACGTATACGTTGTCATTGAGATTAGGGCTTCCCCAAACGTCATCATTTAGCAGATGAAAGCAAATGTTTGCACAAAAACTGTCATATCTCACACATTTTTCACCATATGGTTTTCAAATTCATATATGTTAAAATACAACTATTTAGCTAAGTTTATAAATTCTAAGAAACCAGGTTCTAAATTACTAAAATTCTGGTTTAAACAGTTTTTACACTTCACTTTTTTATAAAAAATGAAATTAAAAGCTAACAAAACCTCATTAAAACTCCAAATTTGGTACATTGAAACTTCATAAAGCATAGATCAAATGTACAAAATTTGCAGACACCCGGTTTAAAATTACCCTTTTTCTTAACCACAAAACCACAATTTTTTTTGGAAGAATCATGTTTAATACACATAAATGCAAATGTGTGCCAAATTTTAGACTTGTAACTTCCATACAAGTGCACCTGTAGACAAATAAAGAGAACAGTACAAAAAACATAACTTTCTACTCTTTAAGCTGGACGCACTGTAGCTTAAGATCATTGGCCACACTCCACATGATATAGTAATCATAGAGAGAAGTAGTTCTGAATCAGTACTATAAACTTCGTAGTGGTCAATAAATAGACGCAGTATACATTTTCATAAAATCATAGGTATCGATCGCGAGTAGATAAACTTACTACTGCATTATCGTTGGCCGCCAATTATTGACCAGAACCACACACACACACACACATCACACACACACACTTATCATACACATCACATACACACCACACACACACATCATGCACACACACATCATACACACACACATATCACACACATCACACACATACTATTCTTCCTTCTTACGACAAAATTTCCACCAAAATAAGCCCTGGAGTTTGAACCTTCATTTGAGTGGCAGAACTCTTCACAAAAGTAGATAAATCTCTGAGATATGTCATTGTGGACTCCTCGAAGTCTGTCAACGACCATTACCTGTTATGATTTTATTTTCAAATTGCATTGCTTTATTATCGAACACTAACCAAGTTTTTTTTTAGTACAAAATAATTGGTATTGATTCAGAACTAATAATAACTCTATTTGCTATTTTGTGGTATATCATTATAATAATTTATAATAATATGAAGAAATCATCGTAATAGTGCGTGTTAATATGCTCTTGACCTTAATCATCCAAAAAACTTCCTGGCAGTGTGTTGTCCCCACAAGTTACAAGCACAGTGTAGCCACTCCTTCCTAGCATAAACAAACAAACAATAAAAAGCAAGTATTACGTAATTTAGTATTACTATTTGGGTGTTTTTGTGAATGTCTGTACGCTATGCCAGTTAATAAATTTAATTTTCCATGATGTCCAGAAACTATGCCGGTCAATAATAGAACCGGAATGGTCGATAAGAGATACAGGCGACTTATATAACACTTTTTTTTTTGTGTGTTTTTTGTTTGTTGCTGTTACTGTTTATTTGTTGTGTGTGTTGTGTACTTTGTCATCACTTCAAGTTTATATTGTTGCATGTGTGCTATTGTTCATAAAAAATAAATTCACTTTGACAAAAGATCAGCTTACTTCTGATTAATAAATTGTTTGTTTGTTTGCTTTATGTTCATGTTCTTTTTTATTCCATTTTTTTTTCTTCCTTTTTTTTTCCCTTTGTCTTTTGCTCTTCTGTATTGCATCAAATGACATTTAGTAGTATTTAAATTACTCAATTCTCTTATTGCTTTTGCTAATTTTTGTGCTCTCATCTTTTCCTTATCTCGTGGTGATTAGACCTGTATGATTTGTCAGAATTGAAGTTGTGTGTGGCGGAGTGATTGTAATAGTTGAGTTACTGTGTTCGTGGATTGGCACTTTTTTTTTACAAAGTTATCTTATGTTATTCGCCCAATATACTTCATGCAAGTGTAATTACACAGAAAAACATTGTTAATTTTTACACAGAAAAACATTGTTAATTTTTAATGTGTTATTGTTTACCAGTTCATTTCTTTTAATGGGTATTATTTACAGCCAATTATTTGTAATTTTTTTTATTATCCTCATAAACCAATTGGATCATTGTGGAAAGAAGGTGAGAAGTGAGTGGGGCTTTAATAAGGACTGCAACTATGACAAACCAGAGTAGCCTGGGATGGTGACAGACAGCACATCCAGCATGGCCCTGGACAGTGGATTCATCAAACTCTTCAAAACATTTTTAGACTTTTTATTATTATTAATTTTTTTACCACATAGCTAGCTAAGAAATTTATATAATAATCATTATTACTGTCAAAGAATTCTATATATCATGTTATTAAGAAAACATTTGCAATACATAGCGTATACATAATATCTAAACACTGCATGCTGTGGTAAGACATCATCAAAAATACATAGGGTATACTCCAGCAAGATATCTAGTACACACAGTATGGTGTACACCTGGTATAAAAGGTAATGCACAGTACTCCAGTAATATGGTCCATAACGAAAGATACACACTGGTGACGGAAGATATTGTAGTATGCTAACGACAACTAGGTTCATTCAATCAAAGTTCAACAATTCATATAGCAAGTTACACCAGGATACAATACACTCTCAATAACTGACTCCAGAAATAACTAATGACAAGTTATTAAATACATGGCAAAACCACACGATGATGTAATAAGTATGATGCAATGATTAAAGACTAGTCTTGGTTAGATACCACATTCTTCCCCTCTTAGAGGAAAATAAAAACAAGTTCACAAAACAAATTTGAAAAATAACTGGTTACACTACCAAAAATGAATAAATTAAGATACATGACTAATTAGTGTGTCCTGGTTGTAACCTTTGAGGTGGTCTTCGATTCCTTTGAGGATATGGACTTTCTGGCTGGGTTCAGCAGAGGATTCAAGATTGCTATCTTGTGCTGATGAAGTCGAAGGTGAACTATCTTGATTGGCTGTGGCTGTTGAAACCTCAGAAGTCGGTGATGAACATTCTGTGGCTGCTGATGAGTTTGCTGATGGTAAGTCTATGAAGATTTCTGAAGATTGATTATCTCTAACTTCTGATGCATCCCCAGTTTCACTCTCTTCCAATGCACTTACTTTCACCTGTAGCTGCTTGAATTCGAATCTGATCATGATGACAACGCTTCTCCCTCCCATCCTGAAGTTTCACTAGGAAGGAAACTGGTCCTGTGCACTTTACAATAGAGGTCGTGCGTTTGACCAATTAACGCGTGGGCGTTCTCAGCAACGGTGCTTTGGAGGGCAAAGTACCACGGTGAAACTCCAGTAGATTTAGAGTAGCACTATCGGCAGCAGTTGCAAAATTTTTTGCCCCCAAGTATTCTGAGTTTGCTGGCTCACTTTCTAGTACTACTGGGAGCTGGTACACAGGTAGAGTTCTTGCAAATAATTTGGTTGGACACTGATCCTTATGCTGGAGATAGTCTCTGGTCAAATGAACTACTAGAATTGATTCCCAATATATCGTGGAGCTTACTGTAGTTTCTACTACCAGTCCTCATGGCTACCAGAGAAACAAAAGTAAGTACTTATAGAAATGTTAATAGCAGTACTTTTAATTGGGCCGATTGTGAAGGTTTAGAGTGAAGGCTGGATGGTGTGCAAGACTCCAAAATTATTATTATTATTATTATTATTATTATTATTATTATTATTATTATAATATATAATATATAATTATTATTATTATTATTATTATTATTATTATTATTATTATAATAATATTATAATATATAATTATTATTATTATTATTATTATTATTATTATTATTATCTTCTTTAATTTAATAATAAAAGGTAATGTTTTATTATTATTATTATTATTATTATTATTATTATTATTATTATTATTATATTATTATTATTATTATTATTATTATTATTAATATTATTATTAATATTTATTATTATTATTATTATTATTATTATTATTATTATTATTATTATTATTATTATTATTATTATTATTATTATTATTATTACAAATTACTTTCTCCAGCTCCTAGAGCTGAGATTTCAAGTACGAGGAAAGAAAAAAGGATAATAAGCTTCCAGCCAAGGGGCATATCAAGCACCATCAGAAAATGAATGGGACAAAAAATAATTTTCCAAAATAAGGCCAAAGAAGAAGAGAATTAACCTGATGCCAGATTTTCTTCCTAAACTTGGTGACAGCAGACTTCATAACAACAGTCATATATAATAATCTTTATTATCCAGTTCAACTTGGACTATTTAGAATTAATAAATTTATGTGAGATGTTTCAATCTTTAAAGTTTATCTGTATAACTTGATTGCTAAAATAAGCTCAATATTGATGAAATACTGTTGTGCAGGTAGCTTTAGAACAAATCATTCATTTAAACACGGAAACAACAGTCAATGCAACCTCGAAGTAAAATATTGAATTTGCTTCATGCAGATTGTATCACAGCATCAGAGGGAGGTTTTCACTTCTGCCATTCTTGCTTATTAATTCCATATGTATATCCTTCGTCTGCCAGAATAAAATCACTTAGCTATAAAAGTAATATAACTAGATTGAAACTTTCTCACCTAAAGTAATATAACTGTAACAAACACTTTATTAGATTGAACAATTAAGGTTATAAAAAATACATGATGGACTGTTCCACCATTTATTTATCCAAGTAATCCTCCCTCCATAGGACTTTGAAACAAATAAAACAGTTCATTGTGAAGCTACTTTGGGATCTAACCCCTGGAAATAATCCACATCAATAATGTGGTTACCCAATCAGGGTTACAATTATCAGTAGGTAGCTTCTGCACTGATCATAACCGGACATTTTTACACTAAACTAGCAGGTGAGCATTATCAGGATAAACTGGTGCAATTTTAAGGTAGAGGGAAACCTGTTCGTGTCCTCTAGGCGACAGCAGACAACACAGCAGCCAAGCACAAAGACTTTATACAAGCGCCCTCCACGAGTTGCCCTCCACCTCGTAATTATGTCATTAGTTGACGTCACCCGCACGACCTCTATTGATCCTGAGAGCCAGTTATTTCCAGATCCATTCTTGACATACACACGATCACCAACTTGAAAAACACGCAATCTAGCATGTGAATCATGTAAACTCTTCTGTTTCTCTTGTTTCTGCTCTACTCTGTCAGCTATGTGAGGTTTTATCAGGTCCAACCGAGTTCTTGGCTTTCGTCCAAGCAACATTGTAGCAGGTGTAAGCCCTGTGGTTGATTGTGGTGTGTTGCGATAAGCAAATAAATTTTTTGCTAGCCTCTCTTTGATACTACTTACATCTGAAACTTTTTTCAATCCTTTTTCCACTATTTGCACTGCACGTTCAGCCATTCCATTTGAAGCAGGGTGATATGGTGCTGAAGTCGTATGAAGAATGCCATTGTTCCTGAGAAATTCCCTTAATTCCTGGCTTGTAAAACTAGAGCCATTATCCGTTACAATCGTTTAAGGTAGTCCAAACTTTGAAAATACAGTTCTGAGCTCTTCAATAACTATCTGGGATGAAGTTGAACTTGTGCAGACAGCTTCAATCCACTTTGAATGGGCATCGATCATGACAAAAAAATAGTTTCCCTTGAAAAGGTTTAAATGTACTCTAGTAACTGTGGTTCGATTTGTGTGGGTGTAAATCGCTAAGATAATAAAGGCGCGTGAATTGTTGGGCTGATTCAGTATTGAGATGGAGACGTGTTGCTTATGCAAACTTCTGTTACATCTGCTGGAGAGAAGAAGAGGAGGAAGAAGAGGAGGAAGAAACTGCACGGAAACGCTTGTAAAGAGACAAGGGGTGCATTGAATGCAGAGTTAATGGATTGAGAGACACTGTAAAAGGCTATATTTCAGGCTTTCAACTTGCTAGTGCATCAGAGGGCAGAGCTAAGCGTATTTTGTCCACATCTCCTACCACTTTGCCTCCACCAAAGCATGTATGCTTGGATTATGAAGCATCCCAATCAACATCACCAGCTCTCACGGTGGGTTTGTGATGTTTAACATAAGTAATTATTACACACATAGTCTTTGGAAGAAAAAAAAAGAGGAAGTTGTAACAACTGCAATTAAACTTATATTTGTTTGTGAACATAATTTAGTCTCAACATCTAGAGTGTAATTACTAAAAGAATTATTTAGCCACAAGTTCTGATAATTAAATGTAGCTCTCTGTGAATCTATCTATAATCAGCTTACTACACAATTTTATGTAATATAATCAGAAATTTGTCATGGACCAAGTAATTGAAACTGTTATGCTATGGATTACAACACAGGTCAAAATTGACTATGCATCAGGCCCGAAAATGTTTGCTGTCACTACGCCTCATCGCAAGAAGGTAATAAAACAGATCACTCGCCGGAGCCTCAGAAATCACATCTGATAAGGTACTAAGAGAAATAGCCAGGACTATAAAGCAGGAGATGAAGACTCTGGCAAGCATGGAGCACGATACTATTCTATCGATTGAGATGCGCTTGCTAGACAGCAAAGACACACAAGCTCTATGGTCCGTATAAATTGTCACAGACCTCCCGTAGAGGAAATATTCAAAATGTCGAACGGCAGAGACAATTGCCAGAAATTCCAGCTCCGTCACTGAATAATTCTTCTCGGCTCCTCTTAGCTGACGGCTATAGAATGCCACGGGTAACTCCAGCTCGTCCCGAACTACATGAAGGCACGCCCCCACTCCATCTCCGGAGGCGAATTTTCCACTGCAAATAATTAAATGAAAGTTGCTAATTAAAATAATAACTAATTGGTGACAATATTGTCCAAAGATTAAGTAGAATTTATATATGTGGAGACATTGTCTGAAGAGAAACAGAATTTGAACCACAACTCAATTAAATAGGTAGGTAATGATACAGGGCATGTAATTAGAAGGAAATGTTTTTCAACATGATGAGTAATCACAATAATTAAACCACTACTTACTAATGTGGTAACCTCGTTAAACAAGATACCACCATGCGTTAGAACTTTAAGTCCATGACATAAACAACAATGACCAGAAACTATAACTTTATATTCTTAGCTATCGTGACTTACAACAACCAGTATGAATTGCAGGAGGTTGAAGCATCATTCATGGGATACTACTATACAATGTTAGAAGGTAATTTCCAGTACCTAATTATGTATTTTCAGCTTCACCCGATATAATTTAAAATAACAGAAATATCTTACTGTCCTGCTATTTCTTTTTTGTGTTCAACACAATAGAGTATGAATATGTAATTGACCGTAATCACTCTAAATTGTGGTTTCCCTTGCTTTGTCATAAAGCTCAAGTTATGTAAAGAGAGATAATAAGTAGCTAAGGTATATGCTTGTACCATGGTTAGTTCAAACCGTCCAATCATATTGCTCAATTTGCAGTGATTATATTTCATACCCACCTACAGGAGGTGATGAAGTAAACAATCCAATCAAAATTAGTTTTTGTACGTTTAGAGCCAAAGACACAAGTCGTTTGCACCACTCCATTCAGTCGGAATGGGAAATATGCCATCCTCGGGCCTGTGACCCTTGAACGGTGTACATCCCGTACCAACCTGTACATCATAGTGTAACCCATTTCCACTGATTTGTCTTTACCAACTACAAAGAGACTAGGTCTTGTTGTATGGTCTATGGTGTAGATAGCAAATCTAAACTTAGAATCGAAAATGTGCTAGGTTCCTGTTTCAATTTGTGCTTCCATAATGGGTGTGGTCATGGTATGTTTTGGGTGTGGTCAAGGTATGGGTTGGGTGTGACAATAAAAAACCCATTATTAAACAATCACTTATTAAAGAGAAGACAAGTAATCTAAGGAGTTTTTACCATATTTATATACTAAGATCATATTATTTGTAGCTAATGAAGAGAAAGTGTATTTGTACTATTTTTTAACTTCAAAAAATTTGCATTCACAAACACATAGTAACTATGTGAAGTATTATTAGAAAAATTACAAATGTAATGACTTATACAATTTAAAAGAAACCTAAAATTAGTTCCACGTGTCTATATCAGAGAATACCCTCCATAAATTACTCAGCAACAAGCCAACATTGAACGCTCATACAGTTAGTATAAAAATTGCAACTATATAATTGTAAATCAATTATAGAATTCATACAAACATACAAAATATTTATCTGAATTAAAACACTCTGTGCTAACAACCATAACATGAGAATAACAACTAACTCAGAACATATATGAGGATAGACTCTAGTTCTATATTCTCAATACTGGTGCTCTGGTCTGTACACACTCTGAGTTCAATGGGTTCAGAGGTGGGATAAGGCAGCTGCTTGTAGAACCAGGGTGGACTGTTGTAACCACAGCAACTATAACTCCGATCACATCTTCTTCCATCCCACAATCTACTAGTAGATAAAGTGTTCATATCAGCTTCTCCAGTATCACAAAAGTAGTCTCTTCCAACAAATGGTGGAATACTGACATCATTATTACCACAGGGACAAAAGGAAGTGCTCTTGTCTCTGTCAGCAGCAAATGTCCAAATGTGTTGTCTAGGCATTCCATAAGTCAGACTGACTCCATCTACACAGGCTTCCTCTATTGTTTGATTACCACGATTGTTTCTGAACATTTGGAAGGAATTCGTAAAACCATATTGGTATGCTGTAATTCTACCGTATACTTTAGAATACGTCATATTAGTATAATAAAATACAGAGGTGCAACTACCAGTAGGAGATGTGCGAGTACTGTCACATGATGTATGCACACTGTTATTCACTCTCAAGGTGAATTCAGAAGGACATGAAGTATTATTGTTCGATAGATCAAGTTCAGCAACTTTGGCAAATGAACAGTTTCTCTCTCCTTGATCTAATCTGCAATAGTCACAAAAAGGACATAGCGTAGGCTGAATTTCACCCCTGGAGGCATTGCTTGGACAAGTCAAATTATCTAAATTTAAATGACTGAAATGTTCGTCAAGTAATTCCTCTAATGTAGAAAGATCACATATTAGAGAAGCATTACTAGGAGAGTGTTGATTCTGTGTCACCAATTCCTTTCTCAGAATTATAAATTCTGCTAATATATAAAGTACACATACAAGCAAAATTACATTAACAATAATTGCTAAGATATTAAGCCATTTCTTTTGAATACAAGACGAGATAGTTTTAGACAGATTTATATTGGAATATATCCTTTTTAAAGCTCTTTTATTGCTTATTTGTGTTATTTTTTCATTGCTTAATTCTTTTGAAGTAGGTGATTTTGAAGTCCTTATTAAGCTGGTATAATTCCCAACGGTATTCAATTTTGAAGTAATTGAGACTACCTCTTCTTCTGCTTCCTCATTATTTCCACATAAAACTTCATCAGCTGATTCATAAAAATGTACTGGAGCTAGTTTAACTTCAGTGTACTCATCTTTTTGACAAATCGAGCCTAAAACTGTACCCTGGTTGGAAAAAGCCATATTTTGTTATTAATTATGCCTACCCACCAGCAAATTTATAACAAATTTACTTGTGTACAAAAATGAAGCTATTATGAAAACTACAACTGTGATATTAACAACATTAAGGATGTACGACACGAGTGTACACAACACAGCCAAGCACCCACATACACATAGCTATACACTTACACACACACATACATATTTGCACACATACACACAAACATAGCTAACTACACTCAAAAAGCTACACATATACACACAAACTAAGTAGTTTCTGATCTATTATCATCACAATTACAAATTAATAGCAGCGGCGTAGGAAGGAAGGGGGCTCCGGGAGCTGGACCCCTCCCATAATTTGGGGCACAACCTAATCAGATGATTTCTCACATAAACACTTTAAAACACACACAAAAAAAACATGCCCTTGGAGCTCCCTTTTACTGAAACATCTACCTACACCACTGACTAGCTAACCAGGCTAGTCTGAAAGCCTTTTAAATGGTATGTTTGTGCACTTCAAGCGATCCTTTCCAATTTAACCTGTCTGATAAGATCTAGTCATTACTTCCACTTTATTACAATTTCAGTTAGTACAGTGTAGCTCTTGAGAGTTGCAAAAAGAATATAGGTTTGCAGATTAGCTATATTATAAGGAAACTTAAAATATTTGGAAAGCTGCAGCTAAATTATAACAGACATTGATTTAGAACTTCAAGGAAGATGGCTGTTATGTTCTTCTTAACAGTGGTGCTTTCAGAGGGAATGAAACAACTCTAAAGATCCTTCTGAAAGTCCAAGTTTAACATTGGACATGCATCATCCATTAGCTATTCTCTTGCTGTTAATTTTATTTTTTCGTCATTGCAGCATCTAACCTTTTGCGATCCCCTGAATAAAATTTCACAAAAAGTTGTAGCTTATCGAAGTAGTATGACTAAATTATATATAAAAAAGAAAATGAATTCACCTAATAAAATGATGATACTTGAATTTAGAATGAGAATTTTCCACTGCAAATAATTAAATGAAAGTTGCTAATTAAAATAATAACTAATTGGTGACAATATTGTCTAAAGATTAAGTAGAATTTATATATGTGGAGACATTGTCTGAAGAGAAACAGAATTATGTCAGAAGTAACAAAAAAAATTAATGCATATTTATCTAAATTAAAGTGAATGTAAGTCTAGATCAATAAAAATATTATCACAATGTGTATGGTTGAATCAATTCTGAAGTGAACCACACTCAATTAAATAAATAGGTAACAATACAGGGCATGTAATTAGAAGGAAATTTTTTTTTTAAACATGATGAGTAATCACAATAATTAAACCACTACTTACTAATGTGGTAACCTCGTCAAACAAGATACCACCATGTGTTAGAAATTTAAGTCCATGACATAAACAACAATGACCAGAAACTATAACTTTTTATTCTATAGCTATCGTGACTTACAACAACCAGTAGGAAGTTGAAGCATCATTCATGGGATACTACTATACAATGTTAGAAGGTAATTTCCAGTACCTAATTATGTATGTTCAGCTTCACCCGATATAATTTAAAATAAGAGAAATATCTTACTGTCCTGCTTTTTCTTTTTTGTGTTCAACAGAATAGAGTATGAATATGTTATTGACCGTAATCACTCTAAATTGTGGTTTCCCTTGCTTTGTCATAAAGCTCGAATTATGTAAAGAGAGATAATAAGTAGCTAAGGTATATGCTTGTACCATGGTTAGTTCAAACCGTCCAATCATATTGCTCAATTTGCAGTGATTATATTTTATACCCGCCTCCTAGGAGGTGAAGAAGTAAACAATCCGATCAAAATTAGTTTTTGTACGTTTAGAGCCAAAGACACAAGTCGTTTGCACCACTCCATTCAGTCGGAATGGGAAATATGCCATCCTCTGGCCAGTGGCCCTTGAATGGTGTACATCCCGTACCAACCTCCACATCATAGTGTAACCCATACTTCCACTGATTTGTCTTGATACCGACTACAAAGAGACTAAGTGCATTAGGTCTTGTTGTATGGTCTATGGTGTAGATAGCGAATATAAACTTAGAATCGAAAATATGCTCGGTTCCTGGTTTAATTTGTGCTTCCATAATGGGTGTGGTCATGGTATGTTTTGGGTGCGGTCAAGGTATGGGTTGGGTGTGACCATAAAAAACCATTATTAAACAATCACTTATAGAGAAGACAAGTAATCTAAGGAGTTTTTACCATATATTATATACTAAGATCATATTATTTGTAGCTAATGAAGAGAAAGTGTATTTGTACTATTTTTTTAACTTCAAAAAAATTGCATTCACAAACACATAGTAACTATGTGACGTATTATTAGAAAAATTACAATTGTAATGACTTATACAATTAAAAGGAACTTAAAATTAGTTCCACGTATCTATATCAGAGAAAACACCCTCCATAAACTACTCAGCAACAAGCCAACATTGAACGCTCATACAGTTAGTATAAAAATTGCAACTATAAATTATAAATCATTTATAGAATTAATATAAACATGCAAAATATTTATCTGAATTAAAACACTCTGTGCTAACAACCATAACATGAGAATAACAACTAACTCAGAACGTATATGAGGATAGACTCTAGTTCTATATTCTCATTACTGGTGCTCTGGTCTGTACACACTCTGAGTTCAATGGGTTCAGAGGTGGGATAAGGCAGCTGCTTGTAGAACCAGGGTGGACTGTTGTAACCACAGCAACTATAACTTCCATCACATCCTCTTCCATCCCACAATCTACTAGTAGATAAAGTGTTCATATCAGCTTCTCCAGTATCACAAAAGTAGTCTCTTCCAACAAATGGTGGAATACTGACATCATTACTACCACAGGGACAAAAGGAAGTGCTTTTATCTTTGTCAGCAGCAAATGTCCAAATGTGTTGTCTAGGCATTCCATAAGTCAGACTGACTCCATCTACATAGGCTTCATCTATTGTTTGATTACCACGATTGTTTCTGAACATTTGGAAGGAATTCGTAAAACCATATTGATATGCTGTAATTCTACCGTATACTTTAGAATACGTCATATTAGTATAATAAAATACAGAGGTGCAACCACCAGTTGGAGATGTGCGAGTACTGTCACATGATGTATGCACACTGTTATTCATTCTCAAGGTGAATTCAGAAGGACATGAAGTACTATTGTTTGATAGATCAAGTTCGGCAACTTTAGCAGACGTGCAATTACTTTCACCAAGATCTGCACTGCAATAGTCACACAGGGGACACACTCGAGGCTGAGTGCCATTGCTGCTTGGACTCAGTTTGCTGGCAAAGTCATCAAGTACGGCGTTTATTGCAGATATGTAGCTATTATTGAGTGTAACATCATTGGAAAATCTACTCAAGAATTTCTCAACTTCAGATGACGTTAAAGTACTTTGTTCAGGTTGTCTTAGCTTTGAAACTTCTGCCAGTACAGCAATAACACAAGCCAAGATAATTACAATGGACAGTACTACAAATATATGCAGCCACATATGCTGAATAAAATCTAAAACCCTGGATGAGCTTCGCCTCACTTTAGAGCGAGACTCCACATTTCTTCTGTTTATAAAATTCAAATTTGTCATCTGCAGTATGCCAGAGAATCTGGTCTTGCTGTCCAGACTCGACTTGCGGGATTCACGATTCCTTTTCGAATTTGCCACATTCATGTATGGATTAGAATATCCCGGCTGTTCGTCAGTAATCTGTGCATCTCCCTGCTCGTAAATTCCTTGGGAAAAGGACGTACTTGGTGGCTTTGATTTCACAACTTCTGCACTGTCGTTCAGAGCGGTGGTATCAGTATTGTGCTTAGGAACATAAGGCTGAGGAGGATAAAATGGACTTTGTGGCTTTGAAACTGCATTAGCAGTGAGCAATTTGAACCTCTCTTCTGTGGGAATATTCTCAGAGTCACGAGGTTTGACAGAATACGACAGACTTCTTTGTTTCGGCATCTCTTTGACCCTACCTTCGCTGCCTGTACTTTTCAAAGGAGGTGTGAGACTCCTTCCCTTGTAAGCCTTGTCTACCACTGCGTATTCTGGGATGGAAGTGATCTTTCTTTTTTCCTTGATTGCATCAGCTGAAGCTTCAGTTAGTAATGCATACACTGGTAGAATATCACCATCTTCAGAGTTACTGTCGCCATCTTGATTATACGGAGTAGGCTCTCCTTGTTCAGACATGGAGGAAGCCATAACACGGCGTATCTTTGTCTAAAGAATAAGTCTAAAACTGACTACATAAGATAATTGTTATATACTGGATAACTTGAAGGCTGTGTTGTTGCTATCGTTATAAACTTGATGCCAGCAATCTAAACTACTAGAGAATGCTCCATTTGTAATACATTAAAATTGTTTAGATAACATCAGGTAATAGGTATGCACACCAAGTCTTGCTATATACACATGCTCACCTAGGTAGATTGGTTAGATTACAACTGTGAATAACATCATCCAGTCTTTAAACTAGATGAAAATACTATCGACAAACTTTAATGGTGCAACTATACTAACAGAACTAATGAAGTTAAGGAACATAATATGAGAAGCCAATAGTCATTTTTAACTAACAATGCCTTACCAATTCTATACAATTAAAAAAGCTCACAATTAACAAGTTCTGACCCTTCATAAAAACTAGATCGAGCCTTTCTCACTTAGAGGGGTCTAAAGAAAAGCCAGGCAAAATGTGAAAAAAATCTAAGTTGTCGCCAGGGAATCGAAGTTAGACCCCTGGCTTTAGCCACCAGTGCTCGAGCCACTGAGCTACGACAACCCATGACCATCATTTTATCTTTATATTGTTGAGTAGTACTGCTTGCTGCAGTCTCGTACTCAATAGACCACCAAGTATGTGCCATCAGAACACCTTTTTGGTGTGGACTGGAAACACCCTCTCCTCCTCAATTAGGCTACATAGTTTTCACTCCTATTGTAATTAATATTAATACTATATTTTCTCTTGAGTAAGTGTGATGTGACGTCACATAAATAACTTATGAATAGTTCAAGCACCGTTATACTAAATTGGTTGTACAATGCATTATTTATAATTATAATATGGACATAATAAAACATTTGTTGCTGACATTTGCGGATGCATATGTAGCAGTAGCACTTTAAACACTTAAATCATACCATCAGTATTTTAATATAAGTTCTGAATTTTATTTCAGTACTTGACATTACAGAATTAAATTACGTATTGAATTCATACTAATTAATATAATGTATATGTATTTTACACACATACATGAGTTTCGAACTAAGCTGATGTATTAAGATTTATACAATAAAACTAATTGTATTCCCTTTCATTATATAAATACATATGTATGACTTTCTCAACTAATAGGAATGTCCAGAAATTATGATTTTACAAATGTATTCCTAGTGATACTGAATAAATAGAAAATTCTAATAATAATGACTTAAAATTGACTGAAAACATAAATAATCACATGCAAGTCTTTGAAATTGTTCACTTCCTAAAAATATGACCAGAGACGCCTTCACTGCACAGCATCTAGTGTTTCGCCAAACCTACCAATAAAGAAGTAACGGTATTCTATTCTGATTAATCTTTCTATTGGGTTATTCATTTAGTTAGCCTAGCATTGAGGGAAGGAGTAACTTCTGGGCCCATTTGTTGAGATTGCTAAAAAGGGCGTAGAGTATGGGCCAGGGCTTTGAGTCTAATCTCTATTGCATTGAATTGAAAATTAGTTTTTGAATTTTTGTTTCCTCTAAATAGAAAGACCATGATATCAATTTTATCAATGTCTTTAGTGCACGACACAACAGTTTATGTGTAACCACTTGAGAAAAAATGCATGCACATAAACACTTTCAATGTCCACTTGTTTTTATGCTTAATAAGACCAGTTTATCTTATAAAACAAGCTTTAAAAATGGCTTTCAATCTAATAAAGACACATGATGAAAATTTTCCTGTTTCTCATCCAGGAAAAAAAATTACAATTCCATCAGTGTGGGCACTACAATTACAAAACACATCTGCGAGAACAATTACTCATGGGTCAAGGAATGTTTTCTTTCTAGTCACTTGGGTGTGCTGTAGTGTAGTACAATTATTGATCTCTAGACTGCTATATATCATGTGACTGTGCCAGTTCTGCTAGGAAACTAGAGGATTCTTCTTTGGAAAATGTTTCTTTCGTCAGGCAAACATAATTTTGTGTTATTTTAGTATTATCATCTTTTCCTCGTACACCAATAAGCCTGTGTTATTTCCAAGTCCAAAAAAAAAGTCAAATGTGAAAATATTAACCTAAATTAGTATTGTTTTTTAAGTGGGGGTTGCATGTGGTGAAATTGTATGAGGGATGAGATGGCCGAATGGGAAACAGGAAATTTTGCTTAAGGCTTCATTATTACGCATGTATGTTTATGTGTGCATATGTTAGTACCTGTCATATATGATCCCATTGACTCCCAACTTGAGTTGCTTGAGTCTGTTCTCCTGTAAGTTGTTAGTGTTGCCCCAGGTGTAAAGAAGTAGCTGTTGACTTTGGACACCCTTTACCAGAATATCAGCCTGGCTGTCCAGCATTTGATGGGATTCAACCACTATACCCTATAGAGAGAGAATGGTGTAGAGACAGAGAGGAGTTACTACACATAATTTCATGGATATAAAAACCTGAGTCAGTTTAGAGTCATAAACATTCAACTACAGTGTTGAAATTTAGCACATGGGTCTGCATATATGCATAATACATAATATATATATTATATACACTGTAGTATGTTTAAAGTAGTGTAGCTTGCTGTTGCTTGCTTTCATCGTTTTCTTATCAAGCAATCAACAATAACACTTCAAGAATAGTTTTATTAAACATTGTTCTAAAGATGTTAGTTACAAGAGTTCTAACACCTCACTTACTACACATATAGCAAGTCAAATGGAAGCATTCAAGCACCAAAACTATAATAATACAAATACAAACAAAATCTGTAGAAAGTAAACAACATTTTAGTGCATAGAAAACATCCAATAATTTTCAAATTGTAAAAAGGTGTCCATATAATCAAAAGTTTACATAAATAGGTTTGGAATATGTCCACTTACACTCATGGCAAAGATTTGGATGCCATTTAACGGACATTTCTGATCAGCATGCCATAGTGCAACTGTGAGTATACTATTTAAAGTTGTTGTTGTTTCTAATTTACATGATGTAAAAATTGCCTCAAAAATATTTAACTAAGAGAATGGAGCTTATAGCAACTGATGCACTGAATAAACTGAAAGTGAACGATTGAATGCAATAACATCCTGCAAGTCTCCACAATCTCAACTATTGGAACAACAACTTACATAAGGCACATTTTAGCCATAAAAATAAATAAAATTTAAAAAAAGAAAAGAAAAAATATTCAGAGCTTCGCTTGCAAAGGGGGTCGGAAAGTAAAGGGGGCGTGACGTTGAACACAAGTA
>WLWD01005269.1_pt1 | contig 18617 bp, 11 predicted proteins | sample 6712731 | NCBI WGS metagenome assembly WLWD01 (sample SAMN12718690, study PRJNA576275) | sponge metagenome | isolation source: marine sponge | host: Mycale hentscheli | place: New Zealand: South Island, Marlborough, Capsize Point | collected 2014-11-01
TGATGTCACCATGTGTCCACTTCATTAGGTCACCATGGTGTCCACTTCATCAGGTCACCATGTGTCCACTTCATGATGTCACCATGTGTCCACTTCATTAGGTCACCATGGTGTCCACTTCATCAGGTCACCATGTGTCCACTTCATGAGGTCACCATGTGTCCACTTCATTAGGTCACCATGGTGTCCACTTCATGAGGTCACCATGTGTCCACTTCATGAGGTCACCATGTGTCCACTTCATTAGGCCACCATGGTGTCCACTTCATGAGGTCACCATGTGTCCACTTCATTAGGTCACCATGGTGTCCACTTCATGAGGTCACCATGTGTCCACTTCATGAGGTCACCATGTGTCCACTTCATTAGGTCACCATGTGTCCACTTCATTAGGCCACCATGTGTCCACTTCATTAGGTCACCATGTGTCCACTTCATTAGGCCACCATGTGTCCACTTCATGAGGTCACCATGTGTCCACTTCATGAGGTCACCATGTGTTCACTAGGTCACCATGTGTCCACTTCACTAGATCACCATGGTGTCCACTTCATTAAGTCACCATGTGTCCACTTCATTAGGTCACCATGGTGTCCATTTCATTAGGTCACCATGTGTCCACTTCATGAGGTCACCATGTGTCCACTTCATGAGGTCACCATGTGTCCACTTCATGAGGTCACCATGTGTTCACTAGGTCACCATGTGTCCACTTCACTAGGTCACCATGGTGTCCACTTCATTAAGTCACCATGTGTCCACTTCATTAGGCCACCATGTGTCCATTTCATTAGGTCACATGGTGTCCACTTCATGAGGTCACCATGTGTTCACTAGGTCACCATGTGTCCACTTCACTAGGTCACCATGGTGTCCACTTCATTAAGTCACCATGTGTCCACTTCATTAGGCCACCATGTGTCCATTTCATTAGGTCACATGGTGTCCACTTCATGAGGTTACCATGTGTTCACTAGGTCACCATGTGTCCACTTCACTAGGTCACCATGTGTCCACTTCATTAGGTCACCATTTGTCCAATTCATTAGGTCACCATGTGTCCTCTTCATTGGGGGTTGCATTGCATATGGATCTTCCTTCTGAAGGACCTAATGAATTTAAAGCCTTTGGCCATACAAAAACTACACCAGCTGTGTTCTCATTCTGAGTATGATTTAGATTACTGAAAACTAGGATTCACTGTTGTTGTTGTTGTTGTTGACTTTCTACTCTGCACATGCCTAACATGCAGTATAGATGGATGTCTGCCAAGTGGTGGTGTAGTTTGGGTAACTTGTTGTCTAGTTGGAGTGCAGTCATTAAGGTGTGCCCCCCCCCCCCCCCCCCCCCCCCCCCCCCCCCCCCCCCCCCACCCCCACCACCACCACCACCACGCCAGTGTGTCTGACCATAAGTACAACTTTTTGGTTTATACTTGGTAAAAAAAAAAAAAAAAAACTTGTAGACTGGCAGTATAGTATGTTCCCCAATTCTTGGCTGTAGTGTGTGTGTGTGTGTGTGTGTGTGTGTCCTGAGCAAAATTCCAAGTCATACCTCCTCGTGGTGCTCAGGGGTAACAGTACCTAGTGCTGGCTAACATGACTGGTTGGCATAGTCTCAGTTCACTAGCTTTTCATTCTGACATTGTCAGTTGCTCTGTGAAGACTGTGCTTAAAGTACTGCAGTGGTTTTGCTAGCCCTCAGTACTAATATCTGTAAACTATGTAGCAATAGGAGTTGAGAGTTGAGTGTGTGTGTGTGTGTGTGTGTGTGTGTGTGTGTGTGTGCACTCATTTAATACCAACAAATTTTTGAGTGTCCTGCACAAGTACCACTTGAACATACACACAGGTAGTGATTGGGTTCTTATGTGACCAGTGACTAGAGGTAGTGATGAGGTTCTTATGGACCAGTGACTAGAGGTAGTGATTGGGTTCTTATGGACCAGTGACTAGAGGTAGTGATTGGGTTCTTATGGACCAGTAACTAGAGGTAGTGATTGGGTTCTTATGGACCAGTGACTAGAGGTAGTGATTGGGTTCTTATGGACCAGTGACTAGAGGTAGTGATTGAGTTCTTATGGACCAGTGACTAGAGGTAGTGATTGGGTTCTTATGGACCAGTGACTAGAGGTAGTGATTGGGTTCTTATGGACCAGTGACTAGAGGTAGTGATTGGGTTCTTATGGACCAGTGACTAGAGGTAGTGATGAGGTTCTCGTGTGACCAGTGACTAGAGGTAGTGATGGGGTGACTAGAGGTAGTGATGGGGTTCTCGTATGACCAGTGACTAGAGGTAGTGATGGGGTTCTAGTATGACCAGTGACTAGAGGTAGTGATGGGGTTCTCATGTGACCAGTGACTAGAGGTAGTGATGAGGTTCTCGTATGACCAGTGACTAGAGATAGTGATGAGGTTTCTCATGTGACCAGTGACTAGAGGTAGTGATGAGGTTTCTCATGTGACCAGTGACTAGAGGTAGTGATGAAGTTCTCATGTGACCAGTGACTAGAGGTAGTGATGAGGTTCTCATGTGACCAGTGACTAGAGATAATGATGAGGTTCTCATATGACCAGTGACTAGAGGTAGTGATGAGGTTCTCGTATGACCAGTGACTAGAGATAATGATGAGGTTCTCATATGACCAGTGACTAGAGATAGTGATGAGGTTCTCATATGACCAGTGACTAGAGATAATGATGAGGTTCTCATGTGACCAGTGACTAGAGATAGTGATGAGGTTCTCATGTGACCAGTGACTAGAGGTAGTGATGCGGTTCTCATATGACCAGTGACTAGAGGTAGTGATGGGGTTCTCATATGACCAGTGACTAGAGGTAGTGATGAGGTTCTCGTGTGACCAGTGACTAGAGGTAGTGATGAAGTTCTCATGTGACCAGTGACTAGAGATAGTGATGGGGTTCTCATGTGACCAGTGACTAGAGGTAGTGATGGGGTTCTCATGTGACCAGTGATAGAGGTAGTGATGAGGGTTCTCATATTACCGTGACTAGAGGTAGTGATGGGGGGTTCTCATATGACCAGTGAATAGAGGTTAGTGATTGAGGTTCGCGTGTCCTGTGTGCCAGTGACTAGAGGGGAGTGATGAGGGGGGGGTGGTTCTAGTATGACCAGTGATAGAGGTAGTGAATGGGGTTCCATTGACCGTGACTAGAGAAGTGAGGGGGTTCTCATATGACCAGTGGACTAGAGGTAGTGTGAGGTTGGGTTCTCGGTGACCAGTGATAGAGTAGTGATGGGGTGACTAGAGGTAGTGATGGGGTTCTCATGTGACCAGTGACTAGAGATAGTGATGGGGTTCTCGTATGACCAGTGACTAGAGGTAGTGATGGGGTTCTCATGTGACCAGTGACTAGAGATATTGATGAAGTTCTCATATGACCAGTGACTAGAGGTAGTGATGAGGTTCTCATGTGACTAGTGACTAGAGGTAGTGATGAGGTTCTTATGTGACCTGTGACTAGAGGTAGTGATGGGGTTTTCATGTGACCAGTGACTAGAGGTAGTGATGGGGTTTTCATGTGACCAGTGACTAGAGGTAGTGATGGGGTTCTCATATATGACCAGTGATTAGAGGTAGTAATGAGGTTCTCATATGACCAGTGACTAGAGGTAGTGATGGGGTTCTCGTATGACCAGTGACTAGAGGTAGTGATGGGGTTCTCATATTACCAGTGACTAGAGGTAGTGATGGGGTTCTCGTATGACCAGTGATTAGAGGTAGTGATGGGGTTCTCGTATGACCAGTGACTAGAGGTAGTGATGAGGTTCTCATATGACCAGTGACTAGAGGTAGTGATGGGGTTCTCGTATGACCAGTGACTAGAGGTAGTGATGGGGTTCTCCTATGACCAGTGACTAGAGGTAGTGATGTTCTCATGTGACCAGTGACTAGAGATAGTGATGGGGTTCTCGTATGACCAGTGACTAGAGATAGTGATGGGGTTCTCGTATGACCAGTGACTAAAGGTAGTGATGGGGTTCTCATGTGACCAGTGACTAGAGGTAGTGATGGGGTTCTCATGTGATCAGTGACTAGAGGTAGTGATGAAGTTCTCATGTGACCAGTGACTAGAGATAGTGATGGGGTTCTCGTATGACCAGTGACTAGAGGTTATGATGGGGTTCTCATATTACCAGTGACTAGAGGTAGTAATGAGGTTCTCATATGACCAGTGACTAGAGGTAGTGATGGGGTTCTCATATTACCAGTGACTAGAGGTTCTCATATGACCAGTAACTAGAGGTCGTCAGTCAATCTGTCGTCAGTCAATCTGTTTGTCAGTCAATCTGTCAGTCAGTCAATCTGTCAGTCAGTCAATCAATCTGTTAATCAATCAATCAGTTAGTCAGTCAATCTGTCGTCAGTCAATATTTTAGTCAGTCAATGTGCCATCAGTCAATCTGTCTGTCAGTCAATCTGTCAGTCAGTCAATTTGCCGTCAGTCAGTCAGTCAATCTGTCATCAGTCAATCTGTCGTCAGTCAATTTGTCGTCAGTCAATCTGTCTGTCAGTCAATCTGTCAGTCAGTCAATTTGCCGTCAGTCAGTCAGTCAATCTGTCATCAGTCAATCTGTCAAGGTGTCGTCAGTCAATCTGTCGTCAGTCAATCTGTCAGTCAATCTGTCGTCAGTCAATCTGTCAGTCAATCTGTCGTCAGTCAATCTGTTAGTCAGTCAATGTGTCATCAGTCAATCTGTCAGTCAGTCAATCTGTTAGTCAGTCAATCTGTCATCAGTCAATCTGTCATCAGTCAATCTGTCGTCAGTCAATCTGTCATCAGTCAATCTGTCGTCAGTCAATCTGTCATCAGTCAGTCAGTCAATCTGTCAGCCTGTCACTGCTGTTGTATTTCAATTAAATGCCACACATTTTTTTTTTTTTTTTTAATGACTCGGCTATAGTATTAGCTACTCTAATTTCATTATTTTTATCCTCATCAGTCAGGATTTTTTTTTTTCTAGTTATACATTGCTGTTGTTGTTAATTATTATTATTAATAATATTATTAGTATTACTACTACTACCGCTGTTATTATTATTATTATATGTAGGTAATAATCCAAGTTGGCCTTCGCTTGTGATGGAGTCTAATTTACCAAAGGATCTGGTCATCCGGACTGCTGGGAATGTCATATGTCTACCATTCAGAGATCGTTTTCCATGAGCTTTTCTCTGGGAGCCTTGGGGTTCTCTGCAGTCACTCTACTGTATACATCTTCTATGAGACTGAACTACAAACTAGCTGTACTAGTTGTCATTTCACTGATTTCGTTTCATTCACACTCATATGATCTAGTAGACTTGGTAGCGTGACATGCTACAATTATTTGCAGAAAATCAAAGTTTAAAATGGGTGTATGTTAGCAGTAAGCTTGCTTGGTTCTGTTGTGGTGTGATTGAGGACCTGTTACTAAAACTGATGTATATTATTATTTTTATTCAGTTTTGTTTAAATAAATAAAAGGCAGCAATAGCAAACATGAGTATACTAACTTGGCAAGTGTAAAATCGGAGTAAAGAATATCAGAACAGAACCCGTTACACATCGAGGGAATGCTATTGCGACTATGGCCTTACTTATAGATGCATTAGATCCAATTGCACACAATCCATATCCTGAGATGCATGTACAAAATGTTGTGCTGTAAGGTATATAATATACCATAGGTAGGAAGGCCATGCAGTTGTTATGCATTCAGTGTGGTGGGTGCTAACTACATAAACCTCATCATTGTACTATTGCATCGCTCATGATGACACTAACATTTGCACAGGACCACAACCTCCACCTATTTTTTAACCTATGGCACATATCTAAATACAAATTGCATAACAATCAGTTCAGACACAAGAGAGACTGCAGTTGCTGTGCAATTAAATTGATACTTGCTTGGGATCATGCTATGGCTGCACCTTACGTAGGAGGAGCCCATGGTCACCATGTAATAAGTATTGTTAGTGTGATAAAGGAAGAACTTGTTCTACTATATATGTAAGGACACGTTTAATCCGCAAGGTCTTGGATTTCGCGCCTCATGCATATTAAATATGCATGCTATATTATTATGCATGCATATAAAATATGCATGCATTACTGATTATCTGGAAATCCATTGCACACCCTGCAGCATGACACTAATTGCTCAGCGACCAAGGCCTCCACCTGTGACCTGCACCATCTGCACACCTCCGCAGGACCAGTTGCATAGCGACCAAGGCCTCCACCTGTGATCTGGGCCAAACTGACTTTTGAGAAATAAGTTGCTAATGTATCTAAAAACTACGGGTAGAGTGCACTAGACACTGGTCTATGAATCTGAATGAGATGGTTTGATCTGTATGCATATACATGCATGTAGCATAGCCAGTGTGTAAGCATTGTTTAGAATAACTAAGGAACAACAACACTGCTGTGATTGCATGTCATTGATCAAAATATCACAATAACACCACCACCTGTCCCCAGTAATGAGGTGTATTCTGTTGCTATCACCCTCCGTATCCCAGATAAATGTCCATTTGCAGCAGAATAATAAGCAGACAGGACTATTAGGTTCAACACTACCAGCTGATCATACGACTTCCTTTATTTTTTTCAATTCATTTAATACAGACATGCAATAATCACAATCCAACAAAAGATAATCAACAGTAAAATAATCACAAAAAGAAAAAAAAACAAAGACGTAATGTTCGATAGACATGTCGTACAAACGTCACTTGTACTTAGAGATAGTCTTCATTTACTTCTTGAAATCACTTCATTGTAATCGTTACAGCCTGACAAAAAGAGAAAACATTAATAAAATGCAACAAAAACATATATCCCAGTTACATACCTGTAGCTCTTATGAACAAGACAGTGGTGCTTCACATGGCTGTGTTCAAACATCTAGCATAGTACATCCTCCAACACGTGCTCATAGTTCCTCAACTCCACCAATTAGTGTCCATCTAAGAACATGCACACACATCCAAATACAAATTTGTAAATCTCTTGCTGCCGCTAAGCGGTCATGCACACCTGGCAGACCCAGGATGCCTGTGCACTAAGCAGGCACTGTGAGCCATGCAAGCAAAGCTCCTGGAGCCAGGCTAGGAACTCGCAGGAGAATAGGCCTTTCCTCATAGCAAGTGGCGTAGCCACCCAAAGACCCACCTGGACCATTGCTGTTTCATGAGAAAGGCCTTGAATTTGCACCCCAGCAAATGCCAGGTACCCAATCACAGCTGGGTGGACTGGCTGGAGGCATATGGAAAACCAAATGGAAAATTGACAGAGTGGGGCTCGAACTTGGCCCTGAGCCAAGGACACAACACACACACACATACACACACACACACACACCTTGAACCGTGCCACCCTCAAAGGGTGATGCTCCTCTGCTAAGCAGATTGACAGTTGCATAGTGGTTAATCATTTTCTTGGTCTTGTTGTAGCACATCTGTGTCTAGCTATATCTTGGCCCCTTCTAAATGACCGACTACATCTATTGCAGGTAAAGGGTAAGAGAGTAGGGACACACACACACACACACAAGTAAGTGGGTTCAATGCAGGATATAACTAGCACTAGTTTCCCATTCACATTTTCCAAGCCACCGACTCAGCCTTCACCAAAAGTGACAGAACTAAAAAAATATTGCATTTTGAATTTATTACAAATGCGCAATAGATGGACAAAAGCTATTCACAGTGGAGCTGTTGTTGGGTCAAGGTGATATCAGTTTATGCTCATGTGCTTCAAATAGCTATGCTAATGTTACGTCTGATATAGCTGTTCTCCAATAAAACTTGTGTAGCCAGAGGGTTGTGAGAGTAGTACTAACCCATGGAGATGAAATGGACATCAGGACCATTATCAACGACCATGAAAAAATTTATTTTTCAGTGATGGTTGCATGAGAAACTAGTAACTTTGTGCGGCCGTATCAAGGCTTTAGCTCACCTAGACAAACTCTTTACCCGCTGCTATACTGGGAAGGGGTCTGGTGGTATTAGTATTCAAAAGGAATGTAATTAGTCCTTCAGGATGCTCCATAATTAAAATCTAACTGAACATAAAAGTATCACACTTGGGTTTTTGGCTAAAAGCACATTACTGCCGTATTTAGATATGACTTTTAGAATTCAGGAAAATGCCAATTATCTATGGAGACTCAGTGTAAGCATTCAAAACCTTTTCCTTATCCTGTTGGTAGTATTATCTCTACCACTTACAAGCCCAAAAATTAGTTATAGATGCAATTCTTTCAACCCTTCCCACTATCTTAATCTTCAGCCACTTTCTCTGCTTAAGTTCACAGCCACTCCTCAGTGGTTACTACCAAGTTCTACAAGACTGCAAGTAAGCAGTGGACGTTATTGGGAGGAAGAGAGAGGAGGAGATTTGAATCAGAACTATGTTCTAATTATATCATACATTTCCCAGCATAGGGGTAGGTAAAGGTAGGGTTTCCTAGAGACTATGGCAATGCTGGAATTCCCTCCCCCCACCCCCATCCCATTTCGTTCACCCTCCATACTTTTTCCCTGACAAAACATTTTAAGAAAAAAATTAAAAAGATATATGAAAAACCACAGCCTTACTGTACTGTTAGTTCGTTTAAAATGTCAAATACTTCTTTATAAAGTTGAGGTGCATAATTCATAATAGTTTGTCCTGTTTTCATCTGTCTGACTTCAATATTATCATTTGGCTAAATTAACTCTACAAAATCCCCCCCCTACCTCAACCCCCCCACACCTGTATAAATCACCTGAGACAAAACCTACCTAAAAATTGTAAATGATGCTTCCAGGTGAGCGGTTTTCCTCCGATGTCTCATGTAAGTTTGCAACGTTTCTTTTACTCCTCGTAGTGCAGCCACGCCCTTTTCTCCCCAGCTGGTTGTAAAGACCCTTTACCAATCATTGGCCGTGATGCGTGGTAAAATTCTCCAGTTTTCGCGTATTTTGTGCGCGGTGGTGTGAGTTGTAGGAGGCAGATGGTGAAGGTCAGGCTAGACGGAGCCCCCCAAGACCAAGATAGATGTGATTGAGATGAAGTAAGTGGTAGTGATTTAGTGTGGGTGAACTAGTGTGATCGTAATTTGTGGTGTGCGCTATTTGTATAATGTTTGAGTTTGACTTAGGATAACTACAACTTTTTAATGACCAGTTTTGAAAATTGAAAATTGTATTAGTATCTTGCAGCAGTAAAGGAAGCCTCAGCATCATAGATGCAGCCCCCAGAATATATGCTGAATAAATCTGCTGCGATGTTGGTTCAAATTTTTGGCAGTCATTATATAGTAGTAGACAGTAGCTAGCTACTTCTAAATTGTGAATGCATATTTTATCTGGAACTTGCACGTAGTGATCAGGCAACTGACTATAAAACCCTAACCTCAGTCAAGGGTTAAATATTGTGTATTTTTATAGATTCACTGCTGACAAACAGGGATAGAGCTGCAGACACAGATTGTATTGCTTGGCATAACATGGGGCAATGTGAGTACTGAGACATTGATAAGGAGTTACTATTGTGTTAAAAGTACTCGATCACATTTTAGCACACATTCATATTTACTCAAGTCAGGAGTGTTTGATGACCTTTTATGCATGTAAGCACATGTTTGGGCTATATTTAGAATCAGGAGTCTAACACATCTTGAGGTTACTTTCATTAACTTTTTTTCCCATCTCTATTTTCAGGCTGTTGGGAGTTCCACCATGCTATCTGCAGCATTAATGGAGCTAAGAGGACACTGGAGCTTATGAATATAGAAGTCTGAATAGGTCTGACTTTACTCCTCTACAGTGCACCTCCACTGGACAGCTGACACTGTGGAATAGCCCCCAAATGATTCTAGTAACGGCAGATACATGCTGCACTTCTATATTAACTAACGGTGAGATTCAGTTTTTCTAGTTAGTAGAGTACCTCCACATACTTAGTGCTTGGATTTTGTAGCTGATATTTGAATTATAAGATAATGCACAAAGGTTGCGTGATGATCACTTATAACGTTAGAGTGGAGAGGCTAATATACATTAGTGACCATTGGTTGGAAAACTGCATCATGTGGCACAAAAAATTGAGAGTTCGTTTAGTTTAATATGTCTATTGACAAGACACCCTATACCAATATATTGAAATGTCACCTCTTTTAGGATTGGTGACCTTTACCAAATACCATGATAGCTAGACTCCTTGTGTAGGATTAGCCTAGTAACTAAGATACACCTTTAATAGTGCCTATCACAGGACTGTCAACTCTCTCACTCCAACAATAACTTTTAAATACTTTATGCTTGTCAGATACCTAACGTGTGATTGCTGACTAAATGTGAGTCCTGGTGAATGGGCCTGTTAATTGGAATTAGGGACCCTTTACCAAGTTCTAGACTGGGTTACTGCATTTGACATACTTTACGGTTGACCAAATGCCTGTGACACAACCTCAATATTTTCCAACGTTTTAGGAATTCTTTACTACTAAATATTCAAGGCACCCTTTACCATGAAATTGGTTGATGTAGGATCGGGAACCCTTTACCAAGTACTTGTGTTACCTTATTGTGACAACACACCCTTTACCATTTATTTGGTTGACCAGGTTTACCTGTTTAGATCAGGAACCCTTTACCATATATCTGATTTACATTGTTGTGACAAGACATTCCTTACCGAGCAGATGTGTTCTAGAAGATTCATAGGGAGTGCTAAACATTACTATTTTAAAATGCCATATGTTATTGATAAACGTTATTATCTGTATTAAATTAGAATGATGTGGGTGTGGGCTCGATTAGGTCTGGATTACTCGCTCCCTTCTCTCTCTCGCACCTGGAGACAGCAAAGTAGTTGCTGCCACCAGAGTGTATGCCTCCTGCTGACTACCCGGCGAACTGTAACCGCCCGAAGGAATAGGTTTTAGGTAGGATTAAATTACTTTAAACACAGGATAACGACACAGCGAATTGAGATGACATAGAACTAACTCAAACCACGAGACACACAACTTATATACTAACACAAACTCCCGCCTACTGTTCACACAAAATGCTGCAATGTTCTGGTCTTGTGATCGTACAATCCTTGCTAACACACATACACACGCTACCGCTACCTACTGCACATGACCATAAAACTCAACAAAAATACTTCTGACTACAAAACTTAACATTGATAAAGATCTCTTGTGGGCAGGCCCACAGTGGGGTAGGGGCAAAATTCTAGTAACTTTTACGGCTATCCAATTTAGCGTAAATTCTATAATTGTGGAGCTAGATTAACAGCAGTAATTTGTTGTAAGCTATAGTTTGATTGATTGAATGAAATAAGCGGCTTGATAGACCGTGTAGGCAGCAATTGGCAGCCTATACAATCATATAGCACTTGTATACAGTTCTGTTTCTGATCCCACTGAAGGTCCCTATAAAATGACTTCAGTGAACCTTTACTTAATAAAGTTTTCTTATTCCACTTGGTGAAGTCTGTGTTATATACACTTTATAGACTAAAGGTTTGTATTATAGGCACTTATGTAAACAATTTCTGATCCTGTGGGACCTTGGAAGGATCTGTATTGTAGACATTTCATGTAGGTAAAGGGTCACAGGGACATCTTTAAGGTCTGTAGCATGGGCACTTTGTATTGGTAAAGGGTCACAGGCACTTTATAAAGGTCTGTATTATAGACACTTCATGTTGGTAAAGGGTCACATGCAGCCTATACAATCATATAGCACTTGTATACACAGTTCTGTTTCTGATCCCACTTAAGATCCCTATAAAATGACTTCAGTGAACCTTTACTTAATAAAGTTTTCTTATTCCACTTGGTGAAGTCTGTGTTATATACACTTTATAGACTAAAGGTTTGTATTATAGGCACTTATGTAAACAATTTCTGATCCTGTGGGACCTTGGAAGGATCTGTATTGTAGACATTTCATGTAGGTAAAGGGTCACAGGGACATCTTTAAGGTCTGTAGCATGGGCACTTTGTATTGGTAAAGGGTCACAGGCACTTTATAAAGGTCTGTATTATAGACACTTCATGTTGGTAAAGGGTCACATGCAGCCTATACAATCATATAGCACTTGTATACAGTTCTGTTTCTGATCCCACTGAAGGTCCCTATAAAATGACTTCAGTGAACCTTTACTTAAAGTTTTCTGATTCCACTTGGTAAAGTCTGTGTTATATACACTATAGACTTGGACTATTTTTAAAAAGGTTTTTGTTATAGGCACTTAGGTAAACAATTTTTGATCCTGTAGGACCTTTTGGAAAATAGACATTTCATGTAAGTAAAGGGTCACAGGGCCGTCTTTAAGGTCTGTAGCATGGACACTTTGTATTGGTAAAGGGTCACAGGCACTCTATAAAGGTCTGTATTATAGATACTTCATGTTGGTAAAGGGTCACAGGCACTTCATAAAGGTCTGTATCATGTTTGTATTGGTAAAGGGTCACAGGCACTTTATAAAGGTCTGTGTTATAGACACTTCATGTTGATAAAGGATCATAGGCACTTCATAAAGGTCTGTATCATGGGCACTTCTTATTGGTAAAGGACCTTTTAAGCTATATTTGAAAATTATTTGATCGTCATAGTGTGAGTGTATGGTGGGGAGGAGAGAGAAATATTTTAGTTTGTTTTTAGCTATTACATGAAGTGTGCAGTAAGACTGGTAGGGAACCGAACAGTCAGTTTGTACACAAGTGGGTATCAATACAAAAGACACTTAGTAGAATGTTTCCAATCATATAGTGTTGATATGATACTAATAGGTTAAATGAAAGTGTGGATGAACTTCATAAAGACTTCAAGAGAAAGTGTGGGAATGGACATGACTTGAGTGTCAAATTATGTCCATGGAATAATAAACGAAGTTGGGTCCTTATTGTCTTCTAAACATTACTATTGTTGTTGTCGTCATTTTTAAACAAGTACAATATATGTTTTATTTATATTTACTTTTGAAAAAAGTATGACATGCTGATATTTGGGAAAGGGTATGGAATATCCAAAGTCAATTACCATTATGTTTTGTTGTTTTTTGTTTATTGTTGCTGTTTGTAGATCACAGCTGACATGAGTGATGAACAGTTCTAATCATCCTGGCTGTATGAAGAAGTCCTGAGCATCTTCATTCATGAACAGTTAATTCTTCATCTATCACACAGATACAATGTTACATCACGGACTAATATTTATTGCATTTGCTGATTACTGGAATACATTTTACACACTAAAATATATGGCTATAAAGTGAGTATTGTAGAACACCATTTGGAGTGTTGTAGTAGCTAGCTTAAGGGAGTATCACAACACCCCATTGGTAGAGTATCAATAACACCATATTTGGTGCATTATGCGCCCTAATAGGGGTGTAGTAGAACTTGGACATGGGTGTACCACAACACCCCGTTTGGTATAATAAAGGGTGTACAGGGGTGTAACTGAACACTTCCTCTAGGTGAAATGGAAACACCCCATGCGGAGTAGTACAGCCAGTGTTACCTGGACACCCCAAAACGGGATTCCCATACACCCCATTTTTAACAGTGCACTGTAAAAAATGGGGTGTTCCACTACACCTTTAATGGGGTGTAGTGGAACACTTCGGTATTGTGGGGTGTTGTGCTACACTCTGAAGTGTTTGGTAACACTGTGGAGTGTAGCATGACACCCTTATAAGCTATAGTGACTTTACTACACTTCTGTGGAGTGTATCAGTACGCCCATGCAGACTTGCTACTTTAAGAGGTGTTCAACTACTGACACAGTGGTAGGAACTAGCTAGTGGGCTGACTACAACTTTGGCCAGTTTGTTGATGGAAATAATTATTGAATGTCTACAATTAATGTGCATATCATTATGCTGGTCTTATGTGGTTCACAATTTAGTGGGCAAGATTCTATAAAGCACACTTTATGCATCATTGTGCAAGCTATATTCATAGTGGCTAGCTTTACTAATTTCAATTTAATGTTTTTATTCACAGCACTAACAACGAGGAAGCTGAAGAGCTTAAAGCTCTAATGAAGAATTTCAAGGCATGCCTGGTAGCTAAGTTTGAGAACAACATAGCTAAATATGTATATGTGGTTATTTCTAATAGTTATTAAAATTATATTATTATGATGACATTAACCTTTAAGTAATGAGTCTCATTGGTTTCATCTGCCAGGGATAGTCTTGGCTTTAAAAAAAATAAGAGACAATTAAATAAAACCTGAGATTGCATTTCTGCTATGCAGCTTACATCTTAATATGGTAAAAGTGTCAACGCAATTCAAGAAAGTAAAAACAGCATTTGTCTTTGCACAAATCAACTTACCATCTTAATTGAAAAGGTGACGCTTTACCGAACCACTTTGAGAAGCCGTTTAAGAGGCAATAGTTGTAAACCCCTTTACCCAATTAATTGATTAGCACAGGTGCGTACAAAAATCCTTGAATATGAACTCGAAACAAACTATATTAGTTGTAAGACACTAGGGTCATCCGTGCATTGGGTAAGAAGTTGTAATCTTAGAATTTAAATCAACCGCTTTTGGTTTGTGTAGGCTTTACTCACTGTTCGGTCACGGTGTTGCTACCAAAACTGAGTTCAGTAATCTAGCTTTTTTTTTCTTCTTTTTTTTAAATTATATATATACACTACAATACAATACAATACAAAATAATATAAACTGAGTTACAGTCAAAAAGCAAATGAATTAAATCAGTTTAGATGTGCTTCTGAGGTCACCAGGTCTACTGCTGCTGGTATTCTTACAGCATGTCCAATGGATGATCTGGCTCCTCGAATGGCTTGGATAGAGGACCGTAGAAGAGAATAGGGTAGGTGGCATCGTAACCATTGAAGAGTACTGCTATAACTGTGTTCCCACTTATTGGCGAGCATGGACGCTAATTTTTTATAGAATATATTGGCTTCCTTTGCTATGCCGCCCGTAGTAGAGAGTACAACTGGTGTGAATGTGGCGTGTTCCACTTCTCTAATTCTCTCCTCATATGCCCGTTTCTTGGCTTGTTCGTGCTTCCTATACACCATTTGCATGTCTGAATGTTTGTTGGAAGGGGCATAGGGGTTGAATACCCTTACATCAAAATATGTTCTTTCGTGATTGCCGCCCCAAACACCGTTTGCTGCAATGTCAAGTCTTTGCTCCTGGCTGTGAATTAGCAGTCGCACCATTCAGTTCTTCAAACACGGGCTGAAGGTCAGGCTCAATACATACATCCTTGCACACCTCAGTTAAGAGTGTTGCTGTCAAATTCGTATTTTGTTGTGTCTGATGGATGGAAACCCCCCTTTGGGGCATTGAAAGGGCATGCTCAACTGAGAAGACAGCCCCACATGCACATTTAGCTGGTACTCCCAGGGGTCCAGCCATAGCGCAGTGCGAGGGAGTCGTGAAATGCACCCCTGTGTAGAGCGGAGTCGTGTTCCATTAGTGGGAGCACTGTCAGCCAGGTTTATGATCCTTTTTCCTTTGCTAGGTTCACTGTTCTCTTCTGGCTGGCAGATAGCAATTTCATGAGGTCTTCCGCATCCTTTGAGTTTTCTTCCAAGATATGTGTCCTCACCCTATTCTTGGATTCTAGTTGCTGAGCGATAATATCAAGTCCATATTCATCGTCCTGTGAGTGCAAAGAGAGGAGATAATCATTAAGGAGTGGTGGTATTCCTTGCAGGCACGTTTGGAAGGGATGGTGATTTAGCTAGTAGCCCCGTAACCGCCCCGTAGCTAGCTCAACGCATAAAGCTACATAATAAAAGCGAGGGGACGGCGAGACCCTTTACCAACCTAGAACCTAGCGGTTGGTAAAGGGATTGGGTACATGAGACTAACTTTTCATTATGGCGGTTCGGTTAAATGAAAGTATCTCACTCTCAGCTTTCAAGAGTAAGTTAAAAGCTTTGCACCCCTTAAAAAAAGTAATGCCAATCTAGTAATACTCTAGTGATGTGGGAGAGGAGGACTGTCTAATAATTCTGTACATTAGTTTCCTAAGTAGTTTGAGACAAATAGTGTGTACAAGGTACCTGTTTGAGTTCGCTAGTATGTAAGTCTGACAAAAAATGAAAACTGGTTGTTTGCTATGTAAACTTGACATGAGTCATCTTCAATGGTTTCACAAGACAGCTGCATTAGGCTTGTATGTTTGTCCCTCCATCTAATCCTATCATTAGTTAGCAAGTGTCTAAAGGGTACTACTTGTCACTTACTCGTAATAATATCAGTGAAATTAAAAATTCGCTCACCTAATAGCTAGACTAGAGTAGCTAAATGGAATGGCGGTACAACTATAAAAATTGAATGGAATCATATAGCTATTATATCCATGTAATTTTTATACAGCAGGACCACAACTGTATTATCTTGTCCAGTAGTGATAGCATTTCCCATTGGCTTATTTTGCAGGTAGCAACATGCTGCTGATGTATCAAGGCTAGTCAATACAAGATGTTGGCGAAGCAAGTGTCATGAAGTAAGTTGATAACGGGTGTGAACATAACCATGCCTCATCCTAATAGATAATGTTGGTGGCCCTGCCTCTTTTATTGTCTAGGTACTAATCTTTCCAGGGTTTTTTTGTTTGTTTGTTTTTGTTTTGGGGCACGACTTAGGTTCACCTGCATTGAGTCTACCACACTGGATTTATGTCCAACCAAAAAGTTGAAGAGTTAAGGATATTCTCCTATTACTTGTTACAGGGTGGGCATTATTAGGGTAAACTTGTAGCTGTGCGTTCCCTGGCTGCTTTGGCTGTCTCTTTAGCCTATGGCTTTGACCCATTCTTGGTTGATGCTCACACTTTGCTGGCAAGTCTATACATGCTTTATTAGTGACAGTCTCGTTGCACTGCTCATCTGCTGATGCTATCCCTTACCTTATGACCTTATGTACCATGCACCCTTCACTTGGCTATTCTTTTGTACTAGACCTTCCCTAGCATCCTCAAGTTGTCCTCCAGCTCCCACTCTTTGGGCCCTAATAACACTAGAGTTGAAACAAGTATGAAAGTGTTGGTTGGCCTGTGCTGTTGCATATAGAACAGAGATATTATAAAGTATCAAGTATCATAGTTGCTGAGGCTAGTGGTTCTGTAGTCTGCAATGATATTGGTGCCATTGGCCAGATTGTTATTATTAGCCCTCAGCATGCATGCGCAAGTGGGTTATAGTAGTCGTCCCATCTGTTTGTCTGTCTGTCAGCTGATTTTGGAGATTACTGACAATTAACTGTTGATTTAAGTATGATCTTGCTCAGGATGATGATTTAACAAGCTGTCTGCTCCGTGTAGGTTCAAATTTTTGTAGGTAATGTCCCCTATCGTCATGTCGCAATCACATGGGCAAATAATTTCTTTTCTTCCCACGTTAGTTTTTGCTTCATACTGAAAAGTTAATGAGAGCTGGAATTCAGGTGTTTTACGTTGAAACTATATACCGGTGAGGGTCTCCTGCATGTTTAGCTACTTCTTTAGACAGCAATTAGCTACATCTATGTTTTCATTGCTTGAGCTGTATTGATACCTGATTAGGAATAGCCTAATATATTATTTTTTCGGTCTGAGAAATGATTTTGTTATAGCTAGCTAGTGTATAGTAGCGCTGAGGGTTCACACCTTTGGTGCTTCATTTGCTTGGCTTGATAACTAATTTTCTTTTCCATTAGACTTAATATTGCCATAACCTTTTTTTCCCCCATTTCCTAGATTTCATGGTACTTGGGCTGCTGCTATCTGTACTGAGGTTCTGGTGTTCTTGATTGAAGAAGAGAATAATGGTAAGTCTCTAGGCATGCACTACTGTTATCATTGTACATACACGTACTAATACTAACACTGCATTCACGAAGTAGTACTGCACACGAAGTGCTAACACTGTGCACACACACATAGTGCTAACACTCTGCACGCACGTAATACTATGCACGCACATAGTACTAGCACTGTGCACACATAGTGCTAGCACTGTGCATGCACGTAGTACTATTACTGTGCACGCACATAGTGCTAGCACTGTGCATGCGCGTAGTACTAACACTGCACGCACGTAGTACTATTACTGTGCACACACATAGTGCTAGCACTGTGCATACACGTAGTACTATTACTGTGCACGCACATAGTGCTAGCACTGTGCATGCACGTAGTACTATTACTGTGCATGCATGTAGTACTATTACTGTGCACACACATAGTGCTAGCACTGTGCATACACGTAGTACTATTACTGTGCATGCACGTAGTACTATTACTGTGCACACACATAGTGCTAGCACTGTGCATACACGTAGTACTATTACTGTGCACGCACATAGTGCTAGCACTGTGCATACACGTAGTACTATTACTGTGCACGCACATAGTGCTAGCACTGCATACACGTAGTACTATTACTGTGCACACACATAGTGCTAGCACTGTGCATACACGTAGTACTATTACTGTGCACGCACATAGTGCTAGCACTGTGCATGCACGTAGTACTATTACTGTGCACACACATAGTGCTAGCACTGTGCACACACATAGTACTAACACTGTGCACACACATAGTGCTAGCACTGTGCA
>WLWD01005151.1_pt1 | contig 18607 bp, 10 predicted proteins | sample 6712731 | NCBI WGS metagenome assembly WLWD01 (sample SAMN12718690, study PRJNA576275) | sponge metagenome | isolation source: marine sponge | host: Mycale hentscheli | place: New Zealand: South Island, Marlborough, Capsize Point | collected 2014-11-01
TTCACCCTCTTTGCATGCGGCCGCGAACTGCGGCTGGGTCAAAACGAAGTGCGCGTGAAACTATAACGCCTCCCCCTCGGCCCGGATGTTGCATTTTGCGCCCCGCCCACCAAAGGTGCGCTCCGCTTCAGCTGCTTTTTAGTGAGAAGAATCACCTACGGCTACGGTGCTGTTGAAGAATCACCTACGGTGCTGTTGAAGAAGCACCCAGCTTGTTAGATTTCGGTACTAAGCTGGGAGCGGGTCCTGCAGTGAATTTATACAGTACCCCGTTCAGGTAAGCGAATTAGCTATTGGTGTATGGATTTGAAGAAATAGCCCACTAATTATGTGTGCGAACATTTTAGGTGAAACCTTCTATGAGGTAGTGGCTCTGAAAAGAGTCGGGTTGGAAAAAAAGGACTTATTTTCTTTGGCTGTATTTGAAGTGCTTGGACAGCTTCTCCTGAAGGGGTTTGCTGTTAATTCTTCTATCCTTCAGAATTCGTACAAATTCTTCTCGGTCCTTGCATTCAGATTTGAGCAGTTCCAAGTCTCCATAGCTCAATCCAACGCTGGTCCAGAAGTCTGGAGTCGTATGGCTGAATTCTTCACAAACTGAGAGAGACTGGACACATCAAACACCAAACCATTCTGTTGAGCGATAGCTGAAAGCTTCTCAACTAACTCTTGAACTGCTTCCTGCGGAGCTGAGGAAACTTCAGTGGAACTCACAACTGGATGAGAAGAGACAGAAGGAGAAGTGTGGTCATCATGTGACTCGGTAGTGAGATCATTTAGAACTTGAGATGGACTAAAAAATGCTGGAGGGTGTGATTCACATGGTGGAGCAGTAGGAGTGGACACTAAATCTTGAGAAGGTGAATCAGGGAGCACTTCTGATGATGACTCCTGCCGAAGAGAGGGCGTGACATCATGACCAGTAAAGGAAGGATCATCAAGAGTATCAATGGAAGCCCCACCTATTGCTGGGACTTGCTCCAATCTTATGTCTATACACGATTATTTTATTTATATATATATATGTATATATTATTTTAATATTATATTTATTTACTTATTTCTTACTTCTTCTCAAAGCACATTTCATTTTCCTCATTTCTGCGGCTGCACTAATAGCCCTCTTCCTTTTCCTGGAAGGCATGATTATAGTTTGCTGTTGAAGCTGGTTTTGTAACAACAACGTGGAGAGAATCTGGAGGAAATATCGAGGCCTGGTTATAAAACTTTGTAGCACTTTGCGGTAAGTTGGAGCTCCGCAATTTGGTACTCTACTGCAAGACAACGAGTTCTTATCCATTTCAATATTACTTTATGTAAAATATTGAAAAATTCTCGTTATGGTACAGTTCATTTTTTTTTTGGTTTACCCGTGTGTAAAATTTTTGTGTCGTTCTCATTAGATTCCAAGAAAAACTCATACAAAATTTGGAACTTTAATTCCACTCGCAATTCTTAAGAAATAGCCCCACCCCCATATCTCGTACTACGAGTACACGAGCAATTTTTTTTCATTTAGTTTGTATTGGTTCTAAAAAGAGCCCGCCTATATCAAGCGTAAACAAACATCAATACAACAATAACAAGAGAGTAAGAAGAGAGAGCAGTTTATTGGAGATAGCCAGAGGTGAAGGTATTAGATCTGCACAGCTTGGGAAGTCTTCGCTCCGAAGAAATAGAGCCTGGTGGATCCATCCGCTTGAGTTCAGGTGCGCAGAGTCCGGAGAACAGCTACTGGAGGAGAGGCAGCCTGGTGCACCATTCCGCATGAGCTCAGACGACGTATGGAGGGTTGCTGTAAACAAATATGAGCCACAAGAAGTTAAACTAATACACCACAACTTCGCAAAGTATACTTCTGCTACTAATGCGCGATTGTTTCTGCTCGCGTATTATCGAATGGTGGGGTATTGGCGAGGAATAAAGTAGTGATGTGCTCTAATAACACAATAGCGAAGCGAGCGATGCATGTTTCCTGTAATTGCAGCTATTCCATGCATGCTTGGGGTGGCTACAAAATACTGTCAAAGTGAGAAAACAATAGTGGTAGCTTTTTTCTATGATGAAGGTTCCTAGTATTGTAATCCTCAGGAATAGTCTAATAAATAAATTAGGAACATTTAATGGCTTTTCAAAAAGAAAGATTCTTTACTTTGCTACCTGTTTCTGTTTCGTTTTAGCTCTCCTCCTCCTTGCCCTGTCTTTCATTTCTTATCTCTCTCCTTACAAATTTTTCTTCAGGAGTTTCTAACGCCCTCAAAGCTCTTGACCGAGCGTTTCTAACGTTTTGTCTACTGGGCATCGCTACTTCGTACGGCGGGTATACAAAACAATATGTTGCTAAGAAGGTTACCCGGCCCGCGCAAGCGCATAGGAGAAAAGGTACACACGTACACCCACGCAAGAACAAAAACAATTTCTAGACCTAAATATATATATATATAACGCGAACTCATTAGAGAGTCAGCTCCGTTCGCTTCGCTGAATTAATGTCCGGATCTACAGGCGGTGCGCGCTGCTATGTGCGGCCACCCTTAATGACTTTATCATAAGCACACTAGAATACCCCATAGAATTTGTGGAAAGTATAGAATTGTCAACCGTAAAATCTCAAGCCATTTGTGGTAGAATTTTCTCCACAATTAAATATATCAAGCTGGAGGTTTTTTTAATGTCCAACCTGATTGAACTTAAGTTGCCACAAATTGTTTTAGGTTATCACAAGGAATGCATGTTATTCTAGCATAGAATATAATCCAGGTCCTGGACCATCTTAGAAGGATATAAGATAGAGAAATCAACATACACTGTCTTACTTGATCTTATTCCTTTAATGACAATTTAGCAGTGTACTTTGTTTAAACAGTGTTTTATCTAGTTACAATTGCTTGTTCACAATAGCTTGGTCACCATTTGTCCTGAAACTTAGATTATTAATGAATAAAGTGATATCAACTATATATAATGGTGTCACCCGATGTATGCATACTTAATCTTTCTAAAAAAAATGCAAAAATGTAGATTGAATGTTGTTAGCACGCACTAAGTACAGATGGTACAATTGGTATGATTAGCATATCGGGGATAGCTAAACTAAATTCCATTCAGGAAATTCTATCATTTCTTCTAGACCATCCCATTATAATTATGATGAATGTACTTTGAGCTAATCAGACAAAATTTCTTTTTTTTAAAGAGTAATGCAACAATAATTGACTTTAGATATTTGGACGTACTTACTACTACTTTCAATGAGGTCATTAGTGATTGCATTGAAGATATGAAACCAATGGCAGATGGCTGCACAACTGTACCATTAAAAACATATGTTGGTGATGCAATTTTCAATATCATTAATAAGGTGAGTTGTTTTTTTGTTTTGATGTGTGCTCTATACTGCTAATACATATCAGGCAGGATTTGGTACTGACTTTACGAAGCATTGGAATGCAGATTCTCTTAAACTCAAACGGTTACCCAAAGACACGAAAAATGTGTTCAGATACTTGGTGGAAAAAACTTTTGAAGCAATTCAGATGAACCTTACTTCACCATTTCCGTCGTTACATAAGGTGTGTTGTTAAGGCAGATGTTAAGCCGTATTAGCTATATTTGATAATTGGACTACAGTTAAAAGAAGGAATACCTGAATACGCTTTGCCCACAAGGACAATATAAATTCACTTCTGTCAGGTTTTACACAACCATAAAACATAAATTATCATTATGTATAATTTCTAAGCATGGTCCAACACTCTTCCAGTTGTTTTTTTCCCACTCACTTATTTCAAGAAGCTTATTTGATGTACCGTTAATGATGCCATTTTTACACAGCTCAAGTTTTATAGAATGTTTTCACATCCTCACACTGAATCAGGCATTGCCTTCTGGAATAGTAGTTATCAGTAATAGTTTTGTTTCTTTTTCACCATTTTCTCAGTCATATGCAATAAAGGTTGATACTAAGGTGAGAGCTTGGCAGATAGGAAGATAAGAATTGAACAGTTCTGATGCATACTGCCACCTTCACAGGGACATAAAATCCTGTCAGGCTATGGCCTGACCAATTTTACTAACCACCAGGTTAGTAAGTCGTCAACGGATCATTACCAGTCAAATGTTTTTTCTAAGTAGAAGTTGAGTCCTTCACTTTTTAAATAAAGTATTTGCTATACATGTTGCATAGCTAGCATGCTGAGGGGATAGGTTCACACGCTGCCACCAGGAGTTGAGGGGAGAAGTTTCTCAGCGTTGTAGTTGAGCTATGCTCTCAGTAATCGCCCACAGAAATCCCTAGGCTGACCTTAGTCTTGCCTTAAGGGTGCCCTGCCACTGGAACCTGTGGTCGTTTAATCATTCAGTATAATACCGCAGAACCGCCCGTAACCCGATCCCCGCATGCAAATCTATTCACGCTTGGCCAGCTCTCAATTCTACGCGGATCAATTAACTTTGGCGCCAAAACAATATACTGGTTACTGCGAAGCAGGAGGACAAATGGGTCCCGAGCTATAACTGTGTAACTGTAGTGTACTAGTCTGAAACAGTCACCTCAAATAACATCCTTCTATTATACTTTCTGGGTAAGCTGGGCCACTGTTTAAATAACCCAACTACCAGGGAGGATGAAAAGCAATGAATGGCATTAGGAACATAATCTACACTAATTACTAAGATAATTCTATTGATATATGTTCATGTTCTCATGGGCTAATGTTTATGTTCTTGACTCCCTCAATGCATTCCTTTCTCTCATGGTGGGCATTCCCACACTAGACAACTTAAGGTAGCGAATGTATTAGCTATTGTGGGGAAGTACGGCACTCAAATTCCACTAGTCAGACTCACAGAGTCAGTTTATTATCCACTTGCACAAAGAGTTATTAAATCTTCAGACTTCAAGAATAATGCAAAATGACTGACTGAAACTGATGGCCTGCACCTGCCCATATATTCTAACAGGTCCAGAGGCCCTAATGGAAGTGCCCAACAACTATAACACAAAACAGCAACCAACAATTACATGTTTGACACAAACACACATAGCTACTGTCTCTGTATGACAAAAAATGAACAATTTGCAATCACGTTCTTGACACAAAACATGTCTCTAAGAGTTAGCAATAAATCTGTTCAGGTCCCTCACAACCTGAACACGCACAATGAACAATTAGTCATTTACTGAACAAGCAAGTTACAAGTAAACTACAGAATACAAGCTGGATCAATTTAACTCTTACCTTAATCATATTCATATGCACACAACCCACAGCAGGCTCTGTGTCATCCATATTATTTAAGTCTTGTAAAATATTGCTTTTGTGAGTCTAGGATGTTCAGGTCAACTTAATCCATTATCTCGACGCAAGAGAACTCAAGCAAAGATACGAATCATTTCATGAGAATGCCAATCCAGCAGTACCAGAATTTGACTCCGACTGTGCTAAAATACAGAAAACTATTATTTCATATCTGGACAACTCAATCAGTGCCACAGACGGGGAAATTTTCACCTTTAGAGATGAATTCAAACAAGCTCTAGAGGCCATCTACAAGGAGGTTAATAAGGCACGAGATGTTAGACTCAAATCGGCTACATCGACTGCCCCAGCTCCAGCCAGCAGCACGCCATCTCATGGAAGCAAGATTAAAATGGAGTTGCCGACCTTCTCAGGGCAACCCACTGAATGGAGACACTTCTCCAAACTCTTCACATCAGCTATTGAAACTCGAGCTTCCTTGTTTTCCGAACAAGAGAAAGCTTGTCTGCTATTAGCAGCAATGAAGTCGGAAGAGGTGAGAAAATAGTCAATCTTTATTCCTTTACTGACGATGCTTACACACAAGCCTACATGGCAAGTATGGGTCCCCCAGAAAGATATTCCCTATACTGGTCAACAAGACACTAGAGCAGGGAGCCATAGACTTTTCCGAACAAGGATTTGCTCGTCTCTGACTTTCTCAATATCTGGTAGCCTTTTCGTGTGAGGAGTTCACTCTGCGCCTCAAGGAAGAGTGGACAAAGCACCCGTCCATGTCCAAGGAAGTTCCGACACTTCAAGATTTGTTCAACTACTCAAAGCCGTTGGAACATACACTAAGCAGTCTGAACATCTGATCACCTACTTCATCTACTTCTCCGCTTCAATCGAAAGCATCTTTAAAACGCAAGTCAACCTCAGCAACACTAATTAGCAGAAAGTGCACTTTGTGCTCGGAAGAACACGGCTTATACAAGTGTGAAGCATTCCTTGCATATGAACGCATCAAACACATCAAAGATTAGGGCGGTTGCACTAATTGCCTGAGTCTAAACCACAAGTATAAGGTCTGCCACTCCAAGTTCACATGTAAAACTTGCAAGGGTAAACACAATACTCTTCTACATAAGGAAGAGCCACCGGCTTCGCCACCAGCGGCAAACAGTTTACTCTCAGCTGATCAATCGGCACCATCAGAAACCGGCACACAAAATACGGATTCACCACCTGTCATCGCCTTCCTGCACACGGCATTGGCAGAAGCTATCACTGAAGCCAAGAAACTGACAGTGAGAATAGCTCTGGATACGGGGGCTTCCTCATCTCTCATCACTGAGGACGTCGCCTCGCAACTCAAACTCAAAAGGCTACGACATCGTCTCAACTTAACAGGGGCATATGGAGGAGGCGTAAGTAAACATTATGTCAACCTGATGCTTTGCTCTCTTCATGACGATTCCCAATCCATCAAGGTCAAGCTTTCAATACTCCCAAAACTTCCAACAGCATCACCTCCGGATGACATCAGTGGAGTAGCCTCAGAACCTTTACTCAAGGGACTGAATCTGGCAGATCCTCATTTCGGAGGAAAGTTGGACATCCTACTTGGTGGACTGGACTACACCAGGTGCATCACCGGGTCCTTATCAAAAGGAAAGGAGACAGACATGTCAGCTCAACCTACATTATTCGGTTGGACGGTGTTAGGCCCGATGGCGTACAAACCAAAATCGGCCTTCGTCTTAAAGATTCAGACGTCTGAGGACATGTTCGACCAAGAGCTTGCACTTCTATGGGACTTGGAACGCACACCTGAAAATTTCACTCTCAACAGCTCCGAGGATGCAGCAGTCATGCATTTTAACGACACCCATTCCTTCAACCAAGAGGGCAGATATGTTGTTCAGTTGCCACGCATCGAGAATCCTCCATCGCTAGGTGAATCTCGTGCCATGGCCAGCCGGCGTTACTTCAGTAATGAAAAATCATTAAAAAACAAAGGGAAATATCGAGAATTCCAAAATGCTCTTTTAGAGTACATTGAACTTGGACATGCAGAGTCCGTACCACCACAAGAACTTCACAATAAGTCATACTATTTGCCAGTCCATAGTGTATTTAAGGACAGCTCGACGACTACAACGGTTCGTCCGGTGTTCGACGCCTCAGCGCGTTCATCAAATGGAATTTCACTGAATGACATTGTACTCCAGGGTCCAAATTTCTACCCACTGCTGACAGACATTAGTCAAATTTCGCTCCTTCGCCATCGGGGTCTCTGCAGACATCTCCAAAATGTTCAGGGAGATCCAGTTGGTGGAGGAGGAAAAGAACCTCCATCGGTTCATCATATGCCAGCCTTCGGGGATAATACAAAATTGTCGCATGACGAGGCTAACTTTTGGCGTCAGATCATCTCCTTTCATCGCCACCCAGGTGTTGAGAGATTTAGCATCACGTTACAGCAGTTCTCATCCAGAGGCCGCCAGAGCCATCATGCAACACTTTTATGTAGACGACTTCGTAGCAGGCACCAACAAGCTTGAAGAAGCCGTTCACCTCAGACAACAACTTTGTGATTTGCTTCAGAAAGCACAAATGACACTCCGCAAGTGGAGATCCAGCAGCACAGAGTTCAGAAAAGCCATCCCAGAAGAATTAGTTGAAGTTCAATATCTTCAATTGGCATCACAGCAGGAGTCTCTCAAAGCTCTGGGTGTACATTGGAATGTTCAGCAGGACAATCTCTATGTAGCCGTCCCTAACGTTCCCACGGAGCAGATTGTGACAAAGAGGAATATCTCGTCTGTGATTGGCAAAGTCTTCGACATTATGGGATTCTTCGCTCCAGTCACGATCACAGCAAAGTTGCTCCTACGAAAACTTTGGCAATTGGGAATATCATGGGACACATCAGCTCCTAGCAGTATTTCCGACGCATGGACAGAGTGGACTTCACAACTAGGCTCAATCGGTGCACATTCGGTACCTAGGAAATACAATCTTCAACTTCATGGCTTTTCAGACACGTCTAACCAGGCTTATGGCGCAGTCATTTACATCAGACAAGTGTTCGTAGATGATTCAATCTCTACATCGATCGTGTTGGCGAAAGCCAGGGTATTGCCTGTAAAAGGAATGACCATCCCACGTGCTGAACTCACAGCGGCCCATTTATTGGCCAAATTACTCAAATATGTATCTCATCAGCTTCATATGTCCGACATCACGGCGTGGTCAGACTCTGCGATAGTGTTATGCTGGCTGAGAAGGTCTCCAACATCATTAAACTCATTTGTAGCCAACAGGGTCAGAATCATTAACAACTTGGTTCCTGAAGCAAAATGCCATCACATCTCCACTGATCAGAACCCTGCTGACCTTCTCAGCAGAGGTACCACCATTGATGTTCTCATTCGCTCTCACTTGTGGTGGGCAGGACCCCATTGGTTTGCGCAACCTTCACAGACATGGCCTCCGCCACATTTCAGAGTTCCGGAAACATTGCCTGAGACAAAGGCAGTAGTGATGATCGCTCCATCAGAAAAGATATCTTCATTCTGGGACAAATATTCATCATTCAACCATCTCTGCAGAATCTACACATGGATTCGTCGATTTATCAACAATTGGAAATACAACGACAACAAGCGGATGGACAAATGTTTACAAACAAATTAGATCCTGCAAACAAGAAAGGTGTTAATCACCCTATCACAACAATCGACATTTCAGGAAGCCTTCACAGCTGCAAGTAAACAAACAATACTTCCGAAAAGTCATCCTCTTCGAAAGTATAGTTTACTGTTGGACCTCGATGGTCCATCACCACTAGGATCCGAGATCCTCACAACATTTGTCAACCAAGGAAACTCATTCCGTTATCGCTCAATTCATCACTCACAAGGCTAATAATCGAAACTCTACATCAACAATACCTGCATCCGGGAACCAACAACTTACTGTCTATTATCAATGAAACATACTACGTCTCAGGACTCAAAAACTTTCTCAAGAGACTAAGTAGGAGGTGTGCAATCTGTCAGCGGGCCGACCTATCACTCAGCCAATGGGTCTGCTTCCAACATCCAGGACAACGCCGGCGAGTCCTTTCACCATCACCGGAGTGGATTTCGCTGGCCCATTCATCATTCGCAAGGGTTATACAAGAAAACCTGTCCAGATCAAATCCTATGCCTGTCTGTTTGTATGGTTCACCACCAAGGCGGTACATATAGAGCTGGCAGCCGACTTGACCACCGAGGGCTTCATGGCATGCCTTCGGAGGTTCTGTGCAAGGCGAGGTTAACCCGCAGAAATTCACTCTGATAACGGGACCAATTTTGTTGGCTCTCACCATGAACTTCAAGAAATTCAACGTCTCCTAACATCCACAAAGTCATCAATCTCACACTTCTGTGGTGACAACGCCATCAAGTGGCACTTCATCCCTACCAGGACTCCACACTTTGGAGGTCTCTGGGAGGCAGGGGGTGCGCTCCATGAAGCGATTACTCCGCAAGCATGTATCAACTCAATCATTACAGTTCGACGAATTGGAAACCAACTGCTTAATCTGTGAGCTAGTTATTGCTTGCTAACTTTCCAGTTGCAGGTATCAAAAAGATTACTAATCAACAAGCCAGCAGTTCAATCAATGCAGGTACAGAAAGTGCTACATGGAGTACATTCCATTGTATCCACAATTTTTTTAAATACAAGTCTGGTGTCTGGGAAGCATCCTGAAGCTAATGGTGAAAGTGTTTCTTGAAAGTGTCTTTAGAATATAGGCCATAGTAAATTTGGGTAGAATTTTTTGCCCACAACAACTTCTATAATTTTTATACCATTCTGTTGCACAATGAATTATTATACTGAAATCAAAAGTTACTATTACAGGGCCTAGCAGCTACACTATAAAATCAGACCATAATTTAACCTAATTTTTTTATTGATAAGTAAGTCACTGCATGAATACTATTGAGAATATTGTATCAGTGAATGTATAAAGCTAAAAGAAGTAATGAAGTTTCACAGAAGCATGCTAAGAGTCTGCGTTTATAAGAAAATGTCAGTCGGTTGTAGAATAGTCAACATCAGAGTTATATATGGATTAACTAAAAGATCAAAATAATCATTGGATTCTATATGTGTATGATTAGCGGAATTGGAAGCTCCATTTGGCAAGGGGAGTTAGATCCCAGTGTTCTCCTTGCCCTCTCACCCCTCCCCACCTTCTCCCCTCCCTGCCTTCTGCTCTCTGTGGACAAAACAAGTTGTGCCCAAATTTATTACAGCCATTATTCCTGAGCCATTTTAGATGACGGCAAGAAAAACTTCAACCACTGTGTTTCAGACACTGGATTTGTATTGTTAGAAACAAGAAGAGCTACTCTATCCAGACAGTGTAAGAAAGCCTCAAAATACTCAGAATTTAAGCTACACCTTGCAATGGATGTCGTGAAAAAATATACAATGGAATGTATTCCTTGTAGCACTTCCTGTATCTATAAGGACTAGACTGCTGGCTTACAGACTGATTTCTATAATTTCCACTCCCTTTTCCCCTTCTTCTTAAGCAATTTGATTAATTGAAACTATATTTATAAGTATATTTATAAGTATTTATAGCTAGCATGCTAAAACTACCATCATTAAAGTCATACATTTACATTGTAAATGTGAAATTCATTCAAATAAAACGATTCTAATATATAAGTTTTATGCAGAGGATAGGATAAGCATAGAAACATTGCTGGCCAAAGGATAGAAACATTGCTGGCCATTATCCCAATCTAAGTTAAATTGGAGCAGTCAATTTCCCAGTGATCAATCAAAAGATTCAATTGAACTCAGTGAAATATTTTGTGTATGTACGAGAAATCAATATTGCATGACGTTATTTCTTCTTCTATTTTATTATTTAGTGCATCGAGTAAAAATGGGTACTGTAACTTTCTACTTTATGTTATGTTTAATGCTCTAAACAAATAACATCATTGTAGTATAGATAAGCTGTACATCTTATGCTCTCCCCAATACTTCATCTATCAACTAATTTTTTTCTACAGTATCTCTATCCGATTAAAAAACATCAATACATGGAGTGCATAACTGCTTTTAGAAAAATTGGTAAAGAATGTATCATAAAACGAATTGAGATGATTGAAAATGGAGAAGATGTACCAATGGATATTCTTTCATGCATGTTGAAAGGTATACTAAATATTTATAGGTAATGTTCACTTTATCCATTTATACATTGTGTAAGATTAAATCTTGCTTAAAAAACAAAACAAACTATACCAGTATTTACTTGTTTCTTTTGAGGACGTAAACTGGAAGTTTACTTGTGAAATATGATCCCGTTATCTTGCTACTTAACCCTCAGTGCACATGCATTAGAGGGTTATAGTAGTCTTCCTGTTTGTCAGTCTGTCATACTCTGATTTTTGACAATTAACTGTTGATTGAGGTATGCACTTTATCAAAAGAATGATCTAAGATCTTTCATTGTGCTACTTTTTAATTTCATGCTGTTTTTTGAGATAATGTAAAGCTGTCAGCTCCACGTAAGTATTAGCCTTTGTGGGTAATGCCCCCTATCGTCACATCATTATAGTTTTTTCTTGCTGCCTCTTGATATTTTTACTTTATGCTGGAAATTTGCCGAGATTTGTGTTGACAATATATACCGGTGAGTGTCTCTAACTTGTTTAGCTTCTTCTCTTACGAAGACAGCTATTACATATACTATTTTCATTGTTAGTGCTATATTGAGACCTATTTCTGATTAGAATAGCCAATAAATTATTTTTTGGTCAGAAATAATTTTGACATACATAGCTAGTGTATGTAGTGCTGGGTTTGTATTCTTGGTGTTCCTCAATTTTACCTAGTGGTAGATTGTATTTTGAATGTATGCATCTTTATTTACCAATGTCTTTAATTTTTTTTCAGAGCTGTATACTACATTCCAAACCTTCATTTTACAATTGAACAAATAGGTCTTGACTGTAGTAATTATTTTGTACTAATTCAAACAAATGCTAATTATTTTTCACTATTTATGCATATAAGTTCCTTGAAATTTCTGTACAATTAGTCCAAGATTACAAAGGACTAACAGCCTGTATTTTGCAATACAATTATTAATAATCAATATTATGAAAATTCATTACTCTGTTCTATTGTTTTGTTTATTTTAGGTGGTCAGAGCAACAATTTGGATGTTGAGAACTTGATTGATGATTTTGTTACTTTTTATTCTGGTGGTAATTTAGTGCTAACAATAATTTTGTCTAGATTGTAACTATTGTGTGAAATTAGGGCAAGATACAACAGCAAACACAACCATGTTTGCTATTGTTCTTCTTTGCCAGCATCCAAACGTTTTACAGAGGTATATTGATATAATACTATTAACTTTTCTTCACTAGCAATTCTGTTTTACTAAGGTTAAAAGAAGAAATCCATGAGGTTCTGGGAGAGAGAACAGTAGTCACAAATGAAGATCTGATGAAGTTAAATTATACCGAACAAGTAAGGGTGGTTAGCTACATTTGGTGTGTGAATTATAATTGTTTTTTCCCTATGATAGTTTAATCAAGAAGTATCTGTATCATCCCTAAACTATCTAAATGTTATGTGCTACCTGTTAGTCTGTCTGTTTGTTGTTGTTTTTGTTTTTTGTTTTTTGTCTAACTGTAAGGTCTCCAAAGGGATAATAGATTTCGTAATATGGCATGATCAATTAAAGAATTATTGCCTATCAAAAATCCCGTCACACTACTATCAAACAATATTATAATTATGAGGCACGATCCAGTTGGTGTAGCTAAATGACTCAAGGAAGCAATCAATTTGCTGTGATTCTTTCATTATTTCAAGTTTGAAGGAATGCAAGACAGATTTTCACTTTGATAGTCTATTTTATGATTCATTTAATACAAGTATCTGAACATAATAATGCTATGTACTACATTATAACAGGTGACATAGAGTATCACCACTACAAATTACCTGTACTCAGTTATTTGTGGCCTACTTTATTTGGATAGATAATAATTAGCAATGCTCACTGATAAAGTATTGAATACACACTGTGAGCTATAAATGTAAATATTTTTGTGTATATACAGGTTTTTTATGAAACTCTGCGTATATATTCAGCCTTTCCTGGGATACTAAAATCACTCCAGTCTGCAGCAGTACTTGAAAATTACAGTGTACCAGCTGGTACAACAATATGGGTTAGATAGTATAATTTATATTTACGTATTTTGGTCTAATAATTATTTTTTTAGCTTGCTAATGCCAGTATGGGTCACAGTGCAAAATATTATGACAATCCTGAGGAATTTAACCCCAATCGATTTGATCCTAATCAAAGGTACAATATATTTTTATGTTTGTGTTTTCTAGATAAATTTTAGCATGATTGGTTAATAGAGTAACTGTTTTGTTACCTAACTAGGATCAGTAGTAACTTCAAAAAGTGTACAGAAAACAGGATTCACAAATTTACACTTTAAAAATGTACTTACATAGTTAAGTACTGAATTGCATATGCTTTTAGTTTTTGCAATAAATAGAGAGTTTTAAGCTGTGGGGCAGTGAGATAATTCATAAACCCAATGAAAAATCCCAACAGTAGTTTAGCTCACACTTGTGATAAATTTAAAAAAAAATTATTGAGCACAAATTTTAATAGCATCTCCACATTTTAGAAAAACGTTAATGTGAGCTAATCTTAATGAGGATACCCAATTGTTTTTATGAATGTTTTCTTTTGTTACAGGCCAAATTCTTTTGTATACTTTCCATTTGGAATCGGACATAGATCATGCATTGGAAAGCAGTTTGCCATTGTGAGTAATATACTATCATAAAATTCATTCCTATAGTTATCTATCAATGATTATGACTCGGAAATATGTGAGCGGGTAGGGACCTTATAGTGCAATAATTGAAAGTGTGATATAGGCTCCATAAGTAAGTCATCGGAAATTTTTTTTCTTTCTCCTATTTTTGTTTTTTGCAGAATTAGTCTTAGTGACCCTTACTCTATGTCTATGCCAAATTTCAAATGTCAAAACAACTTAAAAGACCCGTGCCGTGGAAAGACAAGCTACTTTTTATTCTCTCACGTTCTCAAAGTACAATAAACAGGGAATGGGCGGAGTTTCAAACAAGCAACTAAAAAAACAGCATTTGAGACTATAGCATGCACTCTACAGCTTACCTCTGACTGAAAGTTTACCGCTACATCAATAGAGTAGCCAAGGATTCCGACAAGACAGGCATAGACGCTCTGAAAGCTAAAAAGAACTCTACGCAAAACTTCGTTAGTCACCGTTAAAAAGCGGCTGCACGATTTAATTGCGTATGCTGAGTACGCCGTTAAGTATACGGAAACGTTAATTATACCAGAAGTGGAAATTCAATTTATGTTTTCTCGATTTCTAGTTCAATTACTTTGTTGAATACAGCCCAGTTCAACTGCCAGTTTCTCTGCGCATCGAAGGTTTAACCCTCCAGTATTTTAGCACTAAGTTGAGATAAATTGTAGCTTTTATTAGCATAAAAAACTCAATTTTTTTTGTTTGCACCATAAGGTCCCTTTTCCTAGACACATTCACATATATGAGTGCAATATTTCTTACATAGTCTAGCTTGACTATAGTATGTCCAAGTTGAGTTGGCACGACCGCAAGCGCGGTAGTTCAGGAATGCATTTAGTACTTTACCGGAAGCAATTTAGTCATATGAATCCAAGTCAATTAAGCGCGCAAATTTGAACGTTGCACGTGAAAAAGGGGCGGTAGCAGCACAGGTGCGCATTAATACTGTAACTACTGAAAGAAAGAAATTTAGTGAAGTTTATAGAGTTTTTCTGGCGCTGTACAGCTCATCTCGTCTGTTTTCAATTATATTTTTGACGAGCGTAGCGAGCGAGACACTTACAGGGGTAACACAATCGAAAATCGGGGATGTTTATTTATTTATTTATTTATATATATGGACGTACGTATGTCATTTTGTACTTTGATTCTCGCGTTTTTGTGTCAGTTATGTGGTCGACCCGGTCCCAAATTGCACTAAACAGAATCCTCTGGTTTATCGATGTATCACCCTAGAAATTGAATTGTTTACCATTTTGAATTCTTTTCTGGGTGCAGTTAAAACTTGAAAACTTAAGGGTGCTAGCACATAGCAACGCTCGCGCGCGGCTTAATTGAGCAATAAACCACGAAACCACCGAGTTGTAGAGGTAGAGGGCGGACCTTAAATACCCGCGCATAGATAAGAGCTTCCTGGCAGACCGTGGTAAGTATAGTTAACTCGGCTAACGGAGGGCGGGGCTAGAAAATTGCACAGTAGCAAAAAAGTGTGAGACAATTGGAATCTATTTTGCTGTCCAAGTCCAGAAGGTCTTTCATTTTTAGTACTGCGGCATAACTTAACAAGGTAATTAAAGTTGTCGATTTAGTTTTTTGATATAGTGTACAGTCATGACCCGACTGGAAAAAAATCACGTGAAAATGTGAATAAATATAAAACAAAATAGAAATGAGAAAAACAAAATCGACAACTTTGTAACAATTAGCTATAGCAAGCGGTGGACGAAATTCCAGCTTCCGTAGTCTTCCTCTGTTTCCAAATAGTGGCGTTTACTTTTGAGACTTTGAGGCTTCATAACTCTTGCAGTTCCGTTTGTGTGTTAGTCATTCTTGATCAGTTGGCTGTCAGTTGACGGGTCTCAGAGATCCCCCGGGCAGCGTGGACCTGCAAGGTATAGAATCGGAGTTACCTTCCATAGCAACAGTTAATTGATTTGTGTGGGCGTACCGCGTAACCGGATGTATGAGCACCCTTAAGGGACTTCCATTTCTATTCAAGTTAGTGGCGGTGGTAAGTCAATGCGCTCTTTATCATGGTTATAAGCCAGTATTTACTTGAAAATACATTGTCCACTAGACTACCGCGAAGGTAAGTCTGTGTAGGTGCATGTCCAGTTGTGTCAAAGCATTGTGTGTTACAACCACTACTTAGCTAAAGAATATCACAAAGAAAACTTTTAAATAACATGTATTGTTTTGTTGTTGTTTTTTTCCTTCAATTCAAGCAGTTGCAGAGAGTTGTTACTATGGCATTGAAATCCCTTTACCGTGTATGTGAAATTTAAAAACTGGACCTTATTTTCAGTAGCATAAAAATAGTATAGTCTTTAGGCTCGCTCGCCATTTGTGCTCAAGGTAAAGCGTTCACATTTCCAGTATTTTTCAATTAACGAGTGCGGAGAATCCTGCTGCACTGCCTTACGCAACTGTTTCAACCAAAACGTTTATAGCTACTCTCTTCTTGAAATAATTGTGAAGTCTTTGTCAAGCTGCGCTTCTTTGCCACTGCTTTCTAAGTTTATTCAGGTAATTCTGTTATTGTTAACTCTTCATGCCTAATCAGTTAGATGTAATTTCTGTCCTATTTCTCTGTAAAAAAGAGTATGCTCGCTCGCCATGCATTTGCGCTATTCGAGCGCACCACTAGTTTGTATATATGTTTTGACGTACGTATGTCATTTTGTACTTTGACCCTCGCATTTTTGTGTTAGTTATGTGGTCGACCCCGTCCCAAATTGCACTAAACAGAATCCTCTGGTTTATCGATCAGTACCCGTATCACCCTAGAAATTGAATTGTTTACCGTTTTGAATTCTTTTGCGGGTGCAGTTAAAACTTGAAAACTTAGAGACTTCCATTTCTATTCGAGTTAGTGGCGGTGGTAAGTCAATGCTCTCTTTGTCATGGTTATAAGCCGTGCGCAACAGTATTTACTTGAAAATACATTGTCCACTAGACTACCGCGAAGCGAAGGTAAGTCTGTGTAGGTGCATGTCCAGTTGTGTCAAAGCATTGTGTGTTACAACCACTACTTAGCTAAAGAATATCACAAAGAAAACTTTTAAATAACGTGTATTGTTTTGTTGTTGTTTTTTTCCTTCAATTCAAGCAGTTGCAGAGAGTTGTTACTAATCCCTTTACCGTGTATGCGAAATTTAAAAACTGGACCTTATTTTTCAGTAGCTTCAGTGTTAAGTCAAAATCATTCATATAAAAATAGTATAGTCTTTAGGCTCGCTCGCCATTTGTGCTCAAGCACATCACTAGTTATGTTTCTTACGGCAGATAATGTACAGCAGATGGAAAACGCAAACTTGTGGGGCGTTCTTCTAAAGAGACAGGATTAAAATTAGTCGATTCTACCTACTGTGTCCCAAGAAGTATTCTGATATTCACAAGATTCAGCAGTACAGCACTGTTAACTTGTAGCTAAAGATACTAGACTTTCTTGTTAAATAAAATTATCAATTGTTTCATTTATTTATAATATGTATATGAAAATTGATGAAATGATAGAATTTAAGTAGTACACATATACAAAAAATAGTTGTGATCCGAGTTGAAGGTGGAGTGCTGCCTGAGTTGGTCCTAATCCTTACAATAAACGGCATCTATAGTAGTGAAGAAAGTGAATTGGCATGAACACGGCTTTGACAAGCACACAATTTAAAGGCAAACAGCTTAAGTGTGGCTGTATTACAAGTTGCTAGCTAAATGATAACTAAATCACCGAAATATATTGGCTATACGGCATTTGTTATTGAACAGGTAGACAAATAATCTTACCAACTTCCTATCAGGTGGTCCTGTACCCTCTGCGACAACAGAACACTCCATCTACCCTGTTTCCACACTCGCAACCTAAGCTAATCGCAATATAAAGCTAGAAATGCAGCAAATTGAGAGAAGGAGCCGCTCATTGTTGTTTACAAAATTCTTAATGAAGACAGTCCGCGTGATCAATTGAGCGGTACCGCGTGACTAAAAGCGGGCGCGTTTTGAGCGGGAAACCTGTGGTTTTTTCTATTCCCATAGACTTTTGTATTGAGTTTTGGAATAGCATTTTCTCTCTGGTTTTGGAGTATACTGAGGGAATATTTTTAACCGCTTCGGCGCGAGCTTTCCAATGGTGCAAACCCCGGATGCGTAGCTGTTTCCGTTCTAAAGTTATTCAAGTTTTTCTTGGGCCAACTCAACTTGGACATACTATAGTTAGAATTGCTGTGGTCAATTTAAGTGTTTTAGATTGATGTATTAATTTGCATCAATAATTGAGCAAGTCTCCAAAAACAACAGCTATAGTAATCCCCCAGAAAAAGCAAATAGAGGGCATTATTGACAACACCCTAAACACACCCTTTTAAACAATAGAATAATACATCATATTCATAGATATGGTTTTAGCTATGCTTACGGTGCAGTTGTAAGCTCTGGTAAGTTCTC
>WLWD01005166.1_pt1 | contig 18607 bp, 12 predicted proteins | sample 6712731 | NCBI WGS metagenome assembly WLWD01 (sample SAMN12718690, study PRJNA576275) | sponge metagenome | isolation source: marine sponge | host: Mycale hentscheli | place: New Zealand: South Island, Marlborough, Capsize Point | collected 2014-11-01
TAGGTGATTTGTTCCCCCCTACCCACCTGAAACTTAGTCTGGCGCAGCCAGACCCTTTACCTAACCGCTACGCGGAGAAAGGGTCTGGGGACAATCATATACCTTGGCTGTTCTAGAGGAATATGGTAGTGGTTGTTGGCTCCCACGGTTTGCTGGATGAGCTGACATGAGTACAACCACATGTGCAAAAGTGTAAACAATATATACCACTGATTATGAGGAGCTGTTTTTTTTTTGTTTTTTTTTGTTCATGTAGTGTCTAGCATTACAGTAAAATCATTAATATTATTGTAGAATTTAAGGCCAAATATTTCAAAGTATTGTAGTAATAAAAAAGTCATTCACGGCTTGAGAGGATGAAGCAGTACTATTGTAAGGTACAGTCTTTGGAAGAGAACTATCCACTGCATTGATTACTACATCATAATGATTTCTGTTCACATGACATATTTCTACATGATCCAAATCATTAGAGTGGCATGAAAATCAGTTGGAAAAATTAAATTTTCACATGGAGTTTGTGACATGCCATACAATAATATTCACGATTACTTCTCTCCATAGCAACAGACACAGGAATGGAAAAATAGAGAGCCGGTGCAAACACTTCTGCATGTGTCCCCCAAACATAATTATTTCTTGTCAATGTGACCTTCATAGATAATGGATGACATATGCTCGAAAAAGGCTACAGTTGAGGCCTATAAACTCCACCGGCGGGTCCGTTCCGTCTTTTCGTTCGTTTCGTTGGTCAGTAATCGGGTCCGGTCCGGTCAGTAAATGAGACCCTACCAAAAACCGGTAGTAGTTCTGATGGGTCTGACTAAAACACGGACTGGACCGGACCCACGGACTGGACTAAATTCGCGAAAAACTCGCACACAGCAAGCGCGCATGCCTGGACTTGGTGTAAACTAGTCTCTCCACGTCCAACTTATTGATAATGCCTGTTTCTTATTTGGTGGCAATGAGTGGAAGAGAAATATCTGTTACTTGGCAAAAAAAAAAAGCTCAGACAGCACTAATAAATGGGAATTATTTTGTTGTCAGTGATGCTTCCATAACTACACTTTAATAAGCTTTGGTGAAATTATATAACCGTATTTAAAATAGTTGACAGTACACAACCTCAACAGGATTATCTTAAAGAATTAATGTCAACATAGCATTGTTGTATGCATTGTAATAGTATTCCATTACTTTATTACATTAAATTATAATCATTCTTGTTGCCATTGACATAATAATAACAATGATAACACAACAATTACACTATTAGTAATAAAACTATAATTATTACTATAACTATGTATTGTTGTTATTGTGGTTATTATTATTATTATTATCATTATTATTATTATTATCATTACTATTATATTATTATTATCTCCATTATTATCTCTGTTATTGTTATTATTATTATTATAACTGTTATTATCATTATTATTATGAATTCCAGCTAATTAAAAATATGCATCCCTCCTTTATTTAGAAGCGTAGACACATAAATGAATGAATTCTAGCTAATTAAAGAGTACGCAACAGTTTTTCCTCCTTTATTTTGGTTTTCCATGCTGTATTTGGAAACAAGTCATTGTGTATGAAAGGCCATAAGCTGGGTACTGATTTCACAATGAGGTGGTGGCCAGTTTTGGTCAATTTCTTAGAAAAGAACAAATTACAGCAACTTAGTACACAAACAAACTGGAAACAGGCTAAGAATAAGTCGTGAGGACCTAAACATAAGGAAAACACAAAAACAATGAGAGGAAAACTGCGGGATAAAAAGAAGAAGAGTACTGTTGGCCGTTGACACAGCTAAATTCAACTACACAGGATTTACAGTATACTGTCAAGTACTGCTAGATAGTATCCTGAGGAATCACCTTCAATCAAGAAGTAATTTGGTATACACACACAGCATTGATAGGAGCTAGAGTTTATTACTCTGCTATATCACAAGCAATATTATCTGTTTGTGTGTTGACACTCATATTAAACATAAATGATGAATAGTGAGCTATTCTGGAAGGCTTTTCTTTGTGCGACTACTCTTTAAGTTTGAATGGAGGAGCTTGGCCAAAGGGCACACCGGGGATTCACCTTTTATACCCAGAATGTTGTAAACAAGGCCATAAGAGAACAACATTGAATTATAACTTCGAACTCCACGTTTAAGCCAGAATTCATCACATTGAACTGCTAAAATTATGTAGAGGGATACTTGAAGTGGATTTCTTTAATGTGAATGTAGAGGCCTGCATGCCCCATATTATATATGGTAAATACATTATTAGTGAATGTTAGACGTTTTCTCTCCCTCCCCCTTTCCCCTCCCCTCATCCCCTCCCAAGACGTAAATTTTAAGGAAGAAAAATTGCTAAGAATGGTGCCATTGTGAAGCAACTGCTCAGTTTTGAGTCATATGATTTTGGGCCACTTCTGATGCATCCACCATCACAAATTATACGAGGGGAAACTGTCGTACACTCTTTAATTGATAGGGAGTCACTTCAGATGCGTCCACCATCACAAATTATACAAGGGGAAACTGTCGTACACTCTTTAATTGATAAGGAGTCACTTCAGATGCGTCCACCATCACAAATTATACGAGGGGAAACTGTCGTACACTCTTTAATTGATAAGGAGTCACTTCAGATGCGTCCACCATCACAAATTATACGAGGGGAAACTGTCGTACACTCTTTAATTAATAAGGAGTCACTTCAGATGCGTCCACCATCACAAATTATACGAGGGGAAACTGTCGTACACTCTTTAATTCATAAGGAGCCACTTCAGATGGGTCCACCATCACAAATTATACGAGGGGAAACTGTCGTACACTCTTTAATTCATAAGGAGTCACTTTAGATGCGTCCACCATCACAAATTATACGAGGGGAAACTGTCGTACACTCTTTAATTCATAAGGAGTCACTTCAGATGGGTCCACCATCACAAATTATACATGGGGAAACTGTTGTACACTCTTTAATTAACAAGGAGTCACATCCACCATTACAAATTATACAAGGGGAAACTGTCATACACTCTTTAATTCATAAGGAGTCACTTCAGATGGGTCCACCATCACAAATTATACATGGGGAAACTGTTGTACACTCTTTAATTAACAAGGAGTCACATCCACCATTACAAATTATACAAGGGGAAACTGTTTTACACTCTTTAATTAATAATGAGTCACTTCAGATACGTCCACCATCACAAATTATACGGGGAGAAACTGTCGTACACTCTTTAATTAATAAGAAGTCATAAATTTGAGCAGAAACTGTTGTACATTCTATAATTAATAAGAAGTCACTTCAGATGCATGTACTGTCACATAATATACGAGGGGAAACTGCCGTATACTATTTAATTAGCTAGAAAATTTATTAACTATATTATGTTACAGACCAATTACAAACTTGGACTGTTTTAAAATGGTCCAGCCGTTTTAAAACGGGCCAGACCGTTTTAAAATGGGCCAAACCATTTCCAAACCTCAGACAGACCATTTTAAAAAACAGGCCAGACCACTGGCCAAACTATTTTAGAACAGGCTGGTCAAACTATTCAAACCATTTCGAAGGGTGTCAAACCCTTTTAAAAAGAATCAGATCATTAAAACGAGTCAGATAGTAAACCTGGCAAAAAACAAAAACAAAAACAAACTGCTAAATGTAAATAGGGCAGTTGCCAAAGCAGACCCAAGACACAGAACTCTTGTGTGTTCATAAATATTTTTTTCTGAATAGAACTATTAAAAAAAAATTGAAATAAAACAGATTGTCTTTTAAAAAGTTTGTTAATCTAAACTTCACTAATTCAAGCAATTGGGCATGCCAATCCTATTAAAAACACACTTGATCGTTTGTGCGTGCATCTGTTACTTGTCCATCTTAAAAAGAATGTAACTGAAAAGATTTTCTTTTAAATGAAAATTAAAAAAAAGCTCTCACACTCACAAATAACTAGTGCAGGAATACAGAGTAGTCATACCATTATAATTATAGGAAAGGCTACAGTTTATCAATCTATTAGAGCATTACAAAGCTGAGTACGGTGGGTCGCGGTCATCTAGGGTGAAACCTATAAGATAGGCAAGGTCATTCAGTAGACATGGCAATGTTCTCATGGTCAGAAAAAAAGACAAGGTAAGTAAACAAATTACAATGTGAGAAATGAATAAATATGTAATGAGTTTTTTCAAACTAAAGTATTCACCCACACAGATACAAAGATCAACAAACAACAGGTTAGATGTTAATGAATTATGTTGCTCATGCACAACAGATTCATTACAAAAAAAATCACTAAAAATAAGGGAAAATATATTACGTCTATGGAATTTTGAAAGGAGGGTGTATTTCTCTTTACCAACAATGGAGTGATATGATCTAAATCAGGCTATTATGCCCATAACCACCTTCTTTTATTAACAAATTCAAACTATATTATAAATTACACAGGACACATTAAATTAAAGGAAAAATATATTTTCTCTTTTTACTCTATGTGTCATATTAGTATAATCATCTGAAGTCCTGCTTTTCCGGCTCACTTCCATCAGAAAAACAACAACAAAAAAAACTAAGAACAGAAACCTACCTTGGTGTCTATGTCCTTGGGCTATAAAATAGTTATAAACCTATAAGAATTGGTTTGTACTGCAATTCACAAACCCTTGCTGGAGGGTAAGCTTACTGTCTACTATATTCGGCAAGAAGTCGAAATATCGGGTTAAGTTTTAATTAACAATATTATTGGTTGTAAGAACGAGAAAATTTGCTATTATTATAATTATTTCAGCCGAGAATGACTGAATCATTAACATAGTAATTATGCCACATCCTCATTCTGTTATGCCTTGCAGATAAATCATCTACGGCACTTGGAAATGATTTGTATTAGAATTGTGGGTAGGGTATGGAGCTATGCTACAACTGTATAGGCTAAAATACAAATAGAACAAAAACAAAAATAAAATAAAAACAGTCAACAGCTTAGACTAATATGTTATTATTTGGATCACTGCAAAAGATAATTGGTGAGTGAACCACTATAAGGGATGTTTATGTCAATTATTTCGGCTGTCAATTATTTCAGCTTTTTATTCGGCTGTAAACTATAATCACTTAAATGACAACATCTGGTACAATAAGCAAATGATGGGTAATGACATGATTAACGCAATAATGAAGAGGATGGCTGCAACTGCAGGATTGTCTAGGAAGAAAACAAACCATTCAGCAAGAAAAACGATGTGACTTGTCTCACAAAACATAATATACCAGAAACTCAAATTATTCAATTAACTGGACATAAAAATCTGTCAAGTCTCAACAATTATAAAAAGGCCTCACTAGAACAACAAAGGGGCCGGAGTACATTGTCAGGCTGGTTAGGGTATGGCCTGACCACTTTTTGGGGATGACATTACATATTCATGGAGAGAAAAAAACAGACTTTGGAGTCATGTTTATAAACACTTTCATTGCAAACAATGATCACATAAGAAAGATTATGTGTTATATTGTTACTTGCAGTGTAATTCTTTGTCATTTGATTAAAACACATGTCCAGTTAAAAGTGGCACATTTCATTACATATCTCTGTGTACTGGCCACACCCATGACCACACCTTTTCTTGGCCTGACCACTAAAATGGATCTTTCTCCAGCTCTGTATGTCTTGAGCTCATACAAGTAGCCTGAGCATTCAATTTCTAGTATTTCATCAAGTGGTAGACTTGACGACTCAGTCCCTGCTTGCTGGACCAACACTCACTGGTTGTACAATCAATATTGGCTTCCCTACAGCAACACAGATACCAAGTTTCACAATGTCCACAGCATCCTAAGACACACAATAATAATAGTGATAATTCACTAATAGATAAAAGAATAACACATTATAGATATGTCGAAATGATGTATTTTTATTTACCATGAAAAATTTATTATGAAAACAGAAAAATTGGAATTAACCCCAAGGGGATGCAACAACACTTTTAGAATGCCAAAGGGGATGTAATGGTAAAATATTGGGGTAGTTTGATTTGTATTAATCTCTATGGGAGTACCTGAGTTCAGTACATGATAATAATAATTATTGTCACTATAATTGTGGGGCTGCCCACAAGAGAATGAAGAATAAAGAGATATTATCATATCACACATTGCATAATCACACCTGTAACTTACCTAACTGTTCTAAAACATTCTCTTAGCTAGTGTGCTCTCACCTAATGAGCACAGTCAGTGCCTCGTTTCTTTTTATGTTACACTTGTGGATGGACGGCCATATAATATTTAACTATCCCATCATATCTTCAATAAGTCTTTGGTTGTAGTTACCTTCACACATCACATGCATGCTATTAATTAATTGCTCCTTTATTATACATGTGAGCATTGGAGGAGTATTTGATTTAGTTACTGCTGAGGGTGCAGTATCAGCTATAATAATATATTGACTCTGGTGGCAGTTATGCATTTCTGGGCAGTCTGAGTAGCTATAAAGCCTACATCCTCAAGCCCAAAGGTGCCACACAATTTTATTATAATTATCGTTAATATTTTATTGTTATCATTTTTATTATTATTTTTAATTTTGTTGTTATTGTGTTAATAATAATTATTATTATGGCATTATTATGTTTATTATAAAGCTTAAGCTTAGAATTGTTGGATGAAAGTCCCCCCCCCCCCCCCCCCCCTTTCCAGACTGGTATTGCAGGTAAGCAGTCTTCACAAAGTCTATAGAGTTCACTCTAGTGGGAGGGGCAGGAAGCTTTTCCCCAACTTTCTGCTATCTTCCACCCACCCCCCATATATTTGTATACTGTTGTGTGCCGTATGCTGTTGAGGCTGATCCCAAGAAGTACTCAATGATATATAAAAAAACAAAAACATTCCCTTATAACTTGGTATATTATTTAGTGATAAATTTGCCACTAAACAAAATTTAACCTGATCAGTACAGAATTCTTCATTCTCAACTATTCTGATTAAAATTGATTTATTATTGGGATTAAAATTGATTTATTATGGGATGAATTGTGTGGATTTGACTGTAGAAAACTCTATAAAGGTGTCGCTGTGGTAGATAGTGTCACTGTAGTAGATGGTGTCACTGCTGTGGATGATGCTGCTGTGGATGGTGTTGCTGCTGTGGATGATGTCGCTGCTGTGGATGTGTGGATGGTGGTTGTAGACAGTATGGCTGCTATTACTGACACAGTTGCTGATGTATGTAACTGGCTTCATTGATGTCAGAAAGTATTGTAATATAGTGAGGTCGGGGTGATAGACTAGGAAACTTTACGAAAAAGTGGAAATGAGCAGCCAAGTTGTGAAGTTAAACTTGGATTGTCTAGAATTAGATAAGGGAGGTCACAGTTGTAGCCTAGGATGTAATAGTTTGGGATAGGGATATAGAAATATATAACTAACGGTGCCTATGATTGTTATGTTCTGTTATTGTTTATAGTGTACCTAACTCAAGTGACAGAACTGCCCTTATTTGGTCATATCACTAATAGGTTTGTGGTAAAAACACCACCCCCTCACAATGAAGCAGCTGACTAATCTAAAACCAAAGGGTGTTTAGGTCTGATACATAAAAAAGTAATATTCTGGCATTTTAGCAATTAACTATAATTATAGCCTTCATCAATGATGTTTGAATACTAACAAATGACAGAGCTATGATTACAAAGCCTAAGAGTGATACAAAACTATCATAAAGAATTGCATTGGTTTTAATACATTGGTTTTAATATTGTTCTTATTGAAAAGATAAACCACAGGACAGTTCGCTGTGTGATTCTTCAGGAATTGTACTCTTTTCAGCCAAGCGATGTCATGAAATTCAGTTTCAGCTTCACAACCGATGTTGGATAGCTTAATTATTCACAATTCTGTTCACCCAACAGTTTGAGCTTCCTATGAAATATTGTTATCATTATTATTGTTGTTGTTGTTAATATTATCATTATTAATACTAATAACATTTTACTGCTCTTATTAAAATGATTATGCTATACTGCTGTTTGATGTGCTATACCGAGCTGCAGCAAGTTTGTCACGACAAGCTATAGATCACACTTATGTCGGTTAGCAATGGTACACAAAAAGTTTCTATCAAAGAATTAATATTATTACTACTACGACTACTACTACTAGCTACTTGTTCTTGGAGTTGTTGCTGCCAACTAGGAATGCAGCTTTACTGAATGTCCATCCTGAAAACCTAAAGGAAGAGGGCCTTTGCTCATGCAACTAACTAGCAGTGGTCTTCATATTTTTAAAAGACTCCTATAAATTTCCTCATTATTTTGCTTTTCTACCCACTCCAGGATGTCTCAGTGGTCCTGGTGCAGTTAAAAAACAAACAAAAAACAATATAAAGATACAATTGGAAAAAGGCTTTTTTTTCTTCCTTTTAGCCAATAGTGTATTACTTCTGTGTTACCTGTGACAAGGAAAATAACCAAAAACCTCCTGATTCCTCTTGCACTAAATGCAGTATCTGCCTTACTCAGTATCTTCTTGATGGTGAAGTTTTTGACTGCAAGAAATTTCAGGTTCCAGGCGAGAGGCTCCCGGCGCAGGTAAAGTTAAAAGTGCGCGTCAATTTCTACCGTACCGTGCGAACGGTCCAACCGTATAATTTACCGTTTTACGTAGAAACGGTGTGACATTTTCTACAAACGGTACGTTCGCACGTTTGACAAAAAAACAGGTAAACTACGGCAACGGTTTTACCATACTACGCACGGTGAGAAAACCAGCACGTTATTTTGATGCCTACTGTATTATCCTACATATAGATTCCTTGCTATGTAGAATACATGAAGTATAACCTCCTAATGTAGAACTGAACTAGACACAGCTGATGCCAATGTCACTGAAGGTCATAGATTACACAAAATAAAGTTAGCTGTAATAATAGACATCTTCCAACAGAACAGTCACAGCATCATGTGTTAATGTTACTGCATTAGTCACTCCTTATGACTGTAATATTGTTCGCCAGGAATTAAATCGGCAATTTTTTGGGCAGCACAAATTCACTTAGGGGAAAATCACAGGCTATATTGTGTAAGATCGGCCTTCAGAAATTTGCCGAGATTGCCAGAGTATGACTACTCACTAAGATTGCCAATATCTTGCGATAGTACTGGTCTCATATACACTGACATCTGATTACATTACTTGACGTACACATTTGCATGTATATTTATTGTCACACAAACACATACACACTTCTGTCCTAGGTGACCACAACAAGCTAGCCAGAGCCACTAATTGCTCTGAGTGTTGGTGATACATTCTAGCAATGTAGACCAATTGGAACCAATACTTCCTTATATTACGAACACACTCTAGAGAACAACACTCACCTTGCCATCATTTCAGCAGTATCAGGTAATCCATGATCATGTGACCAGCTATGAGAAAACCAACCACTTGTGAAAAAAATTGAAAATTGAGATTTTAGTCTGTAGCGTAGTCGAGAGACAGTTAGCTACTAAAACTATACTAACTAGTGATGTGCTTGAGCACAAATGGCGAGCGAGCCTAAAGACTATACTATTTTTATATGAATGATCTTGACTTCTAACACTGAAGCTACTGAAAATAAGGTCCAGTTTTTAAATTTCGCATACAAGGTAAAGGGATTTCAGTGCCATAGTAACAACTCTCTGCAACTGCTTGAATTGAAGGGGAAAAAAACAACAACAAAACAATACACGTTATTTAAACGTTTTCTTTGTGATATTCTTTAGCTAAATAGTGGTTGTAACACACAAAGTTTTGACACAACTGGACATGCACCTACACAGACTTACCTTAGCGGTAGCCTAGTGGACAATGTATTTTCAAGTAAATACTGTTGCGCACGGCTTATAACCATGACAAAGAGCGCATTGACTTACCACTGCCACAAACTCGAATAGAAATGGAAGTCCCTTAAGTTTTCAAGTTTTAACTGCACCCGCAAAAGAATTCAAACCGGTAAACAATTCAATTTCTAGGGTGATACGGGTACTGATCGATAAACCAGAGGATTCTGTTTAGTGCAATTTGGGAAGGGGTCGACCACCTAACTAACACAAAAACGCGAGGGTCAAAGTACAAAATGACATACGTACGTCCAAACATATATACAAATAAATAAACATCCCCGATTTTTTCATTTTTACCCCTGTAAGTGTCTTGCTCGCTACGCTCGCTCGCCAAATACAACTCGTCTTTCTTTTCAATATCTCTAACACGAGGAGTATATATATCAAGCACGTGAGACAATAATAATGATGATGTCATAGTATGATGATGATAAAACAGAGTTCAAAGTTCCACTACAAGTCTTAACCCTTAAGGGTGTTTTTCCAAACAGTTAAAATGGGTAGGCTTACTATTTCTGTCATAGCAAGCTAAGTACATAACCAAACAATAAAACAAAAATATCAGTAGGTTCACAAAATCATACTATTTCATGATCTTTGTAACTCGTGAGGGGATATTACACCTGCCCCTAATTAAATTGTTTAATTTAAAACTCTGGTTATTTTTATATTATAATATTTATCTCAACAAAGCTTTAACTAAAATTTAAACCAATACTACCAATTGAAAGAGCATGGTTTTTCCTTCAGTTGGATACATAATAAGTGTATGAAACATTTAGAAATAGGTAGCTACTATGTTAACTATTGTATTTCCAAAGAATTAGTTGAAGTTCATCACAATTGCTAGAAAAGAAGAAATCTATGATTGACAAATTCTATGATTTATTTAAATTTCATCTAAACACTCACACTGTTGTTCATCACTAAATATTTTATTTACATTCCATTCCAAGTCGCCACTTTCACTAACCACTGAATGACCATGCTCACTATTGGATAAATACCTTTTACTGTCGAAAGTACCAGCTTCTATAGCTCCTGCAGAAGCATGTCCATGGCTTAGCTTGGAGTCCAAATGGAACGAATCTTCCTGTAAATTAGTGATAAAGTCGACAGCCGCGGCCTTCTTTGTCGGCGATTTTCAACTTTTTCAATAAAATATTTTTCTTCTATTTAGACGAATGGAAACGCAATCATTACGTACTCTGAAATACGGAGAAAATGATGGCACTAGTAAAAATTTTATGCTGCAGTTGCTCACACACAGGAGAAGATACGGCCCACGCTTCGAGGTGTTTTGATATACCATCCAACGATATTGAGTTTTATTAGGTACTGAACAGAGCCTGATAACTGTTGCCACATAGAAAATGCATTAAAGTAAACAGGATGTGGCTTAGGGCAATATTTTTCCATAACCTAGGGGGCCGTAATAACCCAACGTAATAACTATGAACACAGGTGATATAGAATTGTTACCAAGGTATTCGCGCATGAGCAGTACCTAATAAATTTATTATCCATTGGATACCCGAGAATATCACTCGTCTGATTGGTGGTATTTACACTCGTGCCTGCGGCACTCGCGTAAATACTAAGCCAACAGACTCGTGATATTCTCCTGTATCAAATGAATAATATATATTTAACGCCGCAATTGAAAATTGGAGCGGTCCCCATACGGTCCGTGTTACTACAGCTCAGCATTTTTGCCGGTAAATTAATGATATAGATTTTGAAAGTTATTAATATTATAATCAATCTCATGAAGTAAACTTTACTTGGCCAGGAGAACATGTGATGCATAACATGAAGTAGGAAAATGTAAAATTGTGGCATTTAGATAAAATAATAAAAATGTTTACTCAACTGAGTGAGGATCATGATACTTCTCCCTGCTCTAGTATTAGCATAAGATTACACAATTGTGAACAAATTGATTTTTTTTCGTAATCATGCAGTTATGCAGTTGTTGCTGTGATATCATCATGTGAAACTGAAACTAATATTGTGACGTGTGTTTGTTCTATGCCAATAGCTACATGGATAAAACCTGATAGGAGATACTTTGCCAGCAACACAAGTAACTGACACATGGATAAAGCCCAGTGCCCAGTGTGTTTGCATAACTAGCTACCGGGGAGGAGAACGAGTACACAGCGGTGTTCTAGGTAAGCAGAAGGGTTTAGAATAAGAGTAAATGTAAGGGAGTAAAAGTTTGTCCTGTATGGCTATAAGCTCTACCTTACTTCCTATTCGAGTCAGAAGTATCAGCCTAGCACACATCAAGGTCGAGAATACCTTCAGTCCCAGCGTTCACAAGGTCGCTGTCCATTCCCAAAAAAGGTGAGAGCTCTTATTTTTCAGTCAATGTCAATCTGCATGCCGGACGTGGGAGTATCTATAGTAACCAGCGGGGATTATTCCACAGGACTTCGTACGCGGACTCGCGGTAAATATGAGTCACTTTTTGCTTTTAAGTATTGTGCCTTAAAAGTCCGTCTAATTGAACTAAAATTTGGTAGATAGATAGATCTAAGGCATTAGTTTAAGAAAATGAAAAAAGAATTGAAAAAAATCGGACTTTTTGACTTTCAGGACCCGCACGCAATTTTGAATTAATTTTACAAGTGGTCGGTTTTCTCATAGCAGGTCACATATGTGACCGGATTTGTGAAAACCCGGCTAAACGCGGCATCTAAAGTTTTCTAATTTATTCTACCAGTAGGCTGCATGGGGCCTTGGGATGCCTTTCTCCTAATTTGGAAGCTGTAGCACAAGCCGTCTTCGCCCTACGTACTACAACACTTCAGTATTTTTGCTAAACTTATTATTGCTGATTTCGAAAAAACGCCGGGTAAAGGCGTTGTTAAGGTCAGGGGGCGTGCCTTGCGTCCGTATACTATTACTGTGTGTCTCCGGGACACTATGGAATAAACCGGTTACAGGCGGATTGAAAGAAGTCTAAAAGGCTTAATGCAGGGCTCCTTAAGAAACTATGATGACGAGAATTGCGTGAGTACGTGAATTATGTAGAATAGTAAGTGAATTAGTTAGCTACAGTTTATTCCTGGCTGTTAGTGAAAAGCCCGCCAATAATTTCTTAGCAACTCTCCGTACACGAGTCCAACCGGCTAGTGTTTCTAGCCTCCTAGTGTGAGTTCTAGAGCACGCCAAAGCTTACAACTGCGTCATAAGCTAGAGCTAACTGGTGTCTATCCATTTCTGCTATAAAAATTTTTTCGAAAATTATCGACCCATAAGGCTTTACCCGGTGATAGTGAAAAGAATTGTTTGCCGCGTTTAGGCGGATTTTCCCAAATCCGGTCACATATGTTGACACTTCTTGAGTCTCACAGCTGGTCTAAGTCAGAGACATCGAAAGCAGCTTCACCCACTCCATCCCACTACAAAGAAGAGCAATAGAAGAACAAATCACATTGAAGTGAATAAATGTAATCATGAAATTTCAACTTATACTCTGCAAGTTAATCCCCCCAAGAAATTGTTAGAAACAGTTCGAGAGGTATAGTCTCTTAAAAATATTCACTAACACAGCGGTTGGTTCTGGATCTTTAGATTGGTCAGTTGTAACACAACAAGAGGTAGGGCCATCCATGAACACATAGTATAACGCAGAAATAGAACGGTCAAGACAGTGTGGTAAAACAACAACAACAACAACAGCAACAACATTAATTTGAGAGGTTAGCCACAGGGAAGAAACCTCAGCTCTATCTAAATGATAGACCTTATAATAAAAAAAATTCATTATCCTAAATTAGATAAACTTAGCGGAAAATATAGAAAATGCAATAGTTGCAAATCCCTGATGTGTGGACAGTGCATATTTCACATATGCCTCAATTTGGTGGACCAGCATAAAGAAAAAAAATTGCACTCATTGAAAATATCATAAGAAATTGAACATCCAAAATGATTCAATTATAGAAGAAAAAACTAACATTTCTACACAGGAAACTAGTTGCACACACAGGCATACACTACTAATGAATGACAGTATTTAGTTTTGATCAATACTCATTCACTGATTAAAAATATTAGGTATCACAAGTTATGACTAAGGATGAAGTGATGGTAAAATAACTTAATTAAGTATTACATAAACATTCATTATTAATAAAAATATACAGCTTCATATTAAAATATATTTATTTTTAATTTCCATAGTATCTGTAATAATTGTTCAAACATTTCGGCTCTGTGGAGCCATCATTAGTGACTTTTTAATCCTTTCGATGCTGTAACCACATATATGCGGGTGAGAACAGGTCTGCATTCTCCAAATTTTAAAAAGATTCCATTTAGATTAAACTGTCTTTTTTTTTTTAATACATAAAGTAGGCTTTGTACTTCCTTTTAAAAATATTGAGGGGGGGGGGAACTTTATTAGTTACAGTGGCTGAGTGTTTACTGCCACGCTTGTAATCACAAAAAATCTGAACCTGATGACAACATGAAAGATGTATGTATATGGATAAGAAAACCAAAAAGAAGCAGGCTTTGACTTTGTTCATGTTAAGTTATTGAATGTGCTTCATTATTACCTTTCATAATGTTTTCAGTAGGTAACATATTAAAATTTCTAAATTTAATAGTACGACGTGTAAATTGCCCATTCAAAACTTTATGGGGAAAATAGCTGTTCAATTGTAACCGCACGGGGAAAGTGAAATAGTGTGTAACTAAGTCAAATAGCACAGAAACTAAGTGAAATACCACAGTAGCTAAGCGAAATAGTACGGATAAGTGTGCATGCGTGCAGCATTAACTTTGAAAACGTCTGGAATTTCATTTTCAGCCTACAACTCTTAACATGTTAAAAATATTCCGTCTAATACGGGTAGAGCTTCTGTGATACAGAATGACATTGTCTCCAACTAGAATCTCTCGAACTGTAGAAGCTAATCCTGAAATACAAAGATAGTGAGTGAACGATACAGTGTAGCTACAAGTGCAAATGATTTAAAAAAAAAAAGAAGCTGGCCTACTACTATTAGCGAGTATAGCACGTGTAACCTGTGCGATTAGGAATCAATAGCACTCGTAAAACAATTGAAATAGCACTCGCCGAGTTTTACGAGTGCTATTGATCCCTAATAGCACAGTTACCCGTGCTATTACTAATACTATAGTAATAGTATAAAATTGTATTCGATAACCCACACTTTCAGCAATGAATTGGCGGCAGAAATAGTTAGTTCAGACAGTTACATGCTTTACAAGAGGGGGAAGGGAGAGGTACTTAAAGAAAACTGTTTTTTTTTTGTCATGGCAAATAAATCTGTCATTCACCATAACCCCTAAATGCACTACACATCACAGTATTTAGTACACCTACTTGTTATCACAAGTGAATTCCAGCCTTTGTAGTCCTCTTCTCCATTATCAGTAGCACAAAATGCAGCCTAGCAAAACGAGCAACCAACCACCTCCTACTTCAATCTTGCAGGGTCACCAAGACAACTTCCACAGAGGTCGAAGGTGAAAGCTGGCAAGAAGAGCGCGCGCAAAGACATTGCGTGAAAAGGATCTGGCTCGCGGACTAGTCTATTTGCTGAGAAGGTAACGTGTTGTGGGATTGAATAATAGCTACGCTTTCCTCCTGGTATTATAAATAGTGTAAACATATGCTTTACATAAAGCATTCTACAGATTCTGCTAAAATAGGCTCTGTTTAAAAAGGCATTTGCCAGCTTGAGAAGTCTTCAAACTAATTACCAGATTTGTGAAGAAGGTAGCCTGACTAACTACAAGCTATAGCTAATAGCAAGTTTGAAGTATATGTAAATGAACATAATTATTATTATTACTGATACTCTTAACAGATTCTGAGAATAGTGGGATTGCAACCATCAATGAATTGGGGGAAAAAGAATTATTACAGTGCTAGAAAAGAGTTCTTCATGGTGGCTGCAGTGATTTTGGATTTGAACTATTCATGTAAACTAAATTAAGACAATTGTAGTCAGCATTGTTCATATCTTTCATTTATATGCGGCAATTCATATGTCACTCCTACCGGGAGAGTTTGATGCTCACAATTATTTTACTCCTCTTGTTATTATCTTGTGAAAAAGCAACCATCAGAGTAAGATAAACAATTTATTAAGTTACTTATTATAGTGTGCTTTTCCTATGAGATAGTGTGAAGGTAATGCTTAAATGTGAAGTAATGCGGTGAAGCAGACGTAATGCATGATGTTAAACATGCCAGCGTACATAGTTATAAATTAAAATAATAATAATAATAGTGATGTGTATGGTTTGCCGCAACAACCTTAAAAAAGGAGTATTCAAACTTTATATTGAATTGCAGGCTCCTTCAAATGATACGGTTTTTATTCATTTCATAATAATACAATTGTTGTATTTTGGGATGAATTCATTTTGTTTTGATCTAACAGATAAAAAGATTTCATATAAACACTTGGTGATCATTTTCATGTTAATGTGTGTGACATTTCCTTTTTTAATATGAATTATCCATTCCAGGCTGAAACTGAGTGTGTGACATTTTTCACGAATCCTTAGAGGATGAGCACATGTTGATGCAATATGTTCTACATAATATGTCAGTTAAACAAGTAACTATAGATAATTTGCCTCACATGCATTGTTGTGTTTGATTTAGAGTTCAACTAGCTAGTTATATAGATCACAATCAGTTAAAGTTGATAATAGTTAGCAATGTATACAAGACTGAGCAAGATAGAACAACGAAGTAACAAAAATTGAGGAGCACTTGATAGACTGACAACTACAAGAACAGCATCAACTGACAACTGAACATAAAACATATTATGATTAAATATAAAGATCACACAAAGGACTATTGTTACAATGACAAAGAACTATTAACAGAACACAAAGAATGAATGTTTGCAAAAAGTGTGGTAAACACAAAATGAGTAAGTAATGGAATATGAATAGTATGATAAAAAAATAAGACACACTAAGTTCCAAGTGTCCACTGTTAACATGTTGAGCTCTAATAGAGTACACTACGCATGTTTTTCATACTTCATATTTTTCAATCATTCCTACAAGATGAGCTATATAACAATTTGTAATTTGCGGAGAAGAGTAATATTTATTAAAATAAGGTGACTTCATCAATGCTGTATGAACACTATTTTGATCCACACTTCGAATCAAATTAATACTCTTTCCACTGTTTTCAGATTTGTAGACAGAAGTGTCATATAAATGAGTTCGATTTCCATTCTTTGCAATTAATGCTTCACCGAAAGTTTTTGATGTATTATAAGTTCGACGTGGTAAAACAGCACTTCCTACAAATCCTGCAATAAGTTTCTTTGCGTAAACATGGACACTTGTATTAAAGCTATACGGAATGAAGTATTCGTCAAAGTCAATGACCATCATGTATTTGATCACTCCCTCATATCGTAAGACACAGTCGTGATACTTCAAAGACTGCGAGAAATAGAAGACTTGATCTCTATTAAGATATTCCTTCCACACAACCATCTTTACAAATCCATTCTGCATAAACTGTTTTAAAGTTGAAGATCTTTGAACATTTTGAAGAAAGGATGGATGCACATTGAGATGAATAAACTTGACTCCTATTGTCTTCTGGTATATGAGCCACTGGTCTAGATGAGGCACCACTCCAAACCCTGTGGCACACACCATTACACCGTCTTCTTCTACACTATACGATGGAGGAATTATTACTTTGTTGGATCGTACTGGTTCCTTACTGACTGTACCATTCTTAGAGTAGAGCACACTAACCTTGCTGTTTTCATTTATGTTAGCATTATAACAAAATAAGTAACAATCTCTGTGAGAGACATTGAAGTTTTCTTTTATATAGTGTAATATAGCTAAGTCTACTACCTTGGTTTGGTTGATTTGTATTTCATCTATTTCACAGCCTATGATATCTTGTCGATATTGTTTATGTACGGAGATAAAGACGATGGTGGCATTGAAGTACGAAGACCCAGGTCTCCTATCCAAGTACACTTGGTGAGGAACAAGGTCAGTAGAAAGATGCACTTCTTCCAGTTCAGTAGTCAAATTAGAAACAACTGGAAGTAAGAGTTCCTCGCTGCTATTAAAGTACCAAAACACACTCAGTAGCAGAGCAGGCGCTACAACCAGCAACAAGAGGAAGATCCGCGGTACTAGCCTGGGCATTATACTTGTGCTACACAGTGGCGGATCCAGGGGGTATCGTTAGGTTTCGGACGAAACCCCCTTTTTCAGTTCCTTACCTAATTTACAACCACTACTGAACTCCCAAACTGGCACAAGCCGTAGTGCGGCCGCTGCGGGCGTATTTTTTTTTTGGAACCACTTTCGACATAGCAATATACCCCTTAAGTTTAAAGTGCAACGTTTTGCAAGTTATGCGGAGGACTTACTGCTGGAAGGGCGTGGTAGTAGTTTGCTAGATATCATAACCATAGACGCTCAGGCCTGTAGCCAGGAGTTTGCGCAGGGGGGTTCATAGAAACGCAAGAAAGCCACACCTACTTTTGTTTTCTTCGTTTATTCTTTAAAAAGCGAAAAAGAAGGGTGGAAATATGCCAAAATTAATAATTTGTCTGACGCTCTATGTGTTCTATTAATAAATTCATTGAACACTGCTAACTATCAGCAATAAGCGGTAATCAGCTA
>WLWD01004793.1_pt1 | contig 18603 bp, 14 predicted proteins | sample 6712731 | NCBI WGS metagenome assembly WLWD01 (sample SAMN12718690, study PRJNA576275) | sponge metagenome | isolation source: marine sponge | host: Mycale hentscheli | place: New Zealand: South Island, Marlborough, Capsize Point | collected 2014-11-01
CACAAATGGCGAGCGAGCCTTAAACTACACTATTGTTAAATTTAATTTTAACAACTAACACTCAAGCTATTAAAATAAAGTCGAGTTTTTACATTACTATGAGGTAAAGGGGTTTTCAATGTCATAGTAACCGCTCCCGCAACAGTTTGAATTGAAAAAGAAGCAACAAAATCAAATCACGTTATTTAAAATTTTCTTTGTGATATTCTTAATAGTAGTTGTAACGCACAATACTTTCACACAACTGAACATACCTACGCAAGACTTACCTTCGAGGTTCGTCTAGTGGACAATGCATTTTTAAGTAAATACTGTTCAGTAGGGCTTATAACTGTGACAAATAGCGCATTAACTTACCACCGCCACTAACTCGAATAGAAATGGAGCTCCCATAAGATTTTGAGTTTTAACTGCACCCGCAAAACAATTCAAAGCCGTAAACAATTCAATTTCTAAGGTGATACGGGTAATGGCAGCTAAACCGGAGGATTCTGTTTAGTGAAGTTTGGGACGGGGTCGAACGCGGAGCGAACACAAAAATACGGAGGGTCAAAGTACAAAATGACATACGTACGTCCATATATATAAACAAACATCCCCGATGTTTTCATTTTTACCCCTGTAAGTGTCTCGCTCGCTACGCTCGCTCGCCGATAATATTTACTAGTGGTGCGCTCAAGTAGCGCAAATGCATGGCGAGCGAGTAAATATATGAGTATAGGTAAAGATGATTTGTGAAGGAAATCGCTAAATAATAGCAATGATTGGGCATGAAGAGTTAACAATAACAAAATTACCTGAATAAACTTAGAAAGCAGTGGCAAAGAAGCGCAGCTTAACAAAGGCTTCACAATTGTTCAAGAAGAGAGTAGCTATAAACTTTTTGGTTGAAACAAAGTTGCGTAAGGCAGTGCAGCAGGATTCTCCGTGCTCGTTAATTGAAAAATACTGGTACTGTGAACACTTTACCTAACTTACGTAACTAGTGGTGTGCTTGAGCACAAATGGCGAGCGAGTCTTAAACTACACTATTGTTAAATTTGATTTTAACAACTAACACTCAAGCTATTAAAATAAAGTCGAGTTTTTAAATTACGTATGAGGTAAAGGGATTTCAATACCATAGTAACCGCTCCCGCAACAGTTTGAATTGAAAAAGAAGCAACAAAATTAAATCACGTTATTTAAAATTTTCTGTAATATTCTTAATAGTAGTTGTAACGCACAATACTTTCACACAACTGAACATACATACGCAAGACTTACCTTCGTGGTTCGTCTAGTGGACAATGCATTTTTAAGTAAATACTGTTGGGTAGGGCTTATAACTGTGACAAATAGCACATTAACTTTACCACCGCCACTAACTTGAATAGAAATGGAGCTCCCATATGATTTTGAGTTTTAACTGCACCGGCAAAACAATTCAAGCCGTAAACAATTCAATTTCTAAGGTGATACGGGTAATGGTCGCTAAACCGGAGGATTCTGTTTAGTGAAGTTTGGGACGGGGTCGAACGCGGAGCGAACACAAAAATACGGCAGGTCAAAGTACAAAATGACATACGTACGTCCATATATATAAATAAATAAACAAACATCCCCGATTTTTTCATTTTTACCCCTGTAAGTGTCTCGCTCGCTACGCTCGCTCGCCAATTAGAAGCGCGGGCGAAATATTTTGACGTACGTATACATACCTACATATTGGCCATTTAGACGTAGGCTAGGTGGGGTTAATCCAAGGCGGAAGTTCCGGCATTGGGTAAGGGCGGCACGACGCGCGCGGGCGTGCCGGGCGGGTAAATGGTGAGAGCACATGGTCAGTGGTTCAGTCAGTCATTTGAGAAACACAACGCAAGACTCTGTTTCAAAGCTCTGTGTGTTTCTGGCGAGACTGAACCCTAGGTACAAGCGAATAATGGCCGATGAGGGCACCACTACCGATGGGGCAGGACCAGGACCGACCCCGGAAATGATAGCCTGCATACAGAAGGTAGTTGAGGAGACAGTCAGGCGACTTGTGGTTCGGCCTAGCGAGGGCTCCAGCTCCGGGGAGGGTACACCGGTGGAAGGCGCAGCTGGAAGTACTCCAGCATCAGCAGCTGGTGAGCCAATTCAGAGGGGTTGGTTGGTGTGAGATTAGTGCAATACTTTTAGATTGCCATTGTTCCCTAGGGCTAGCTGGAGGCTGTAGAATACCTGGAATGTTGGTTACAGTACTGGTCTTAGCTTCCAGTGTGGGAATAGATAATCAATAGATAATAAGCAGCTGTGGTTAGTGCATGGGGTAGTGAGATGTACTTCTAGTTCATAGGTAACCACACCTGGTTCGAGGAGAAAAAATTTCTTTTTCTTTTCTTTTTTTTTTTTGGACTGTGAGTTCTGTGGCGAGACCCAGGACGGTACTGGTGGCGCTACCCCAGTGAGTGATATATGGTCCCTGTGGTGTGACCCAGGAACTTGTGTGCCCGTGGTGGCGAGACTTGAGACCTTAGCATGGCTGGTCCCTGTGGCACTGACCCAGGGTTGTGTAGGCCAGTGGGCCGTCTCTTCTGCTGCCAATGTGCAGGTGTGGAGTGGTTGGCAGCCAGTGGTATGACCAGACTGCTTGGTTTCTCAAGCATTGTATTCCGGTGGTGTGACCCCGGGTGGGTGTGGTTTACAGGCACAAGTGTGCCCTTGGTATTAGAGGTGTTCTGGATACATGTGTCACTGAAACTGTGTTGGTGTCCATGTAGGTCTAGGCACAGTTGATGCTGGACGAGTGCGTGACCTCGGTCTCCCAGTCTTTGATGACCACGGGTCTCCGTCAGTGGCTCCCGTGGAGGGACCCAAGTGTGTCGGAGTGGGTCGGGAGTCTGCCAGTTCCAAGAAGGGTGATGTGACTGTGCAGAAGTTCCAGCTGGGCCCCACTCTGCCAGTAGTACCGGCACGCATTGTGCGACGCGTGCTGAGAGGTGACTACGTGGATATGGCCGAATTGTCAGAGGACAACTTGGAGCTGGAGCTCCGTCGGTCGACTGAGGGCGAGGAGGGGAAGCCCACCCCTCCAAGCAAGCTGAAGCCGGTGGCAGACCCGTTGACCTGGGAGAGGTCTTTCTGCATTTATGCCGGAATCGTTGTTAGCGCCCATCCCGACAAGGCTCGGGATCTGTTGGCCTATCTGGCTACACTGCTGGCAGGTGCCGAGAAGGGCGATTGGTGGAGAGCTTACGACAGTCGGTTTCGACAGCAAATTCCGGCGCTTGAGTCGGCGGAGTTTGGGAAACTCGACCAAGCGCTCTTCACCCGTTCCATCTTTGCCACTGGCGTTGCTGGCAGTGGTCAGCGTGGAGGCGCTTCTGTTCAGGCAGAGGGCAGGAGTGTACCACCAGCGAAGAGGCGCAGAGTGGCGCCGTGTTTCGCCTGGAACGACGGGAAGCTCTGTGCTTCTACTCCATGTCGATTCTCACATGTGTGTTCGAAGTGTGGTGGGGATCACCGCAAGTCTGCGTGCACTCCCCCAGTGGAGAGCGCCTCCGGTCCAGCCAGTAGTGTCTGACCTGCGATCGTTTGAGACTGTGGAGCTGCTGTGTGCTCATGACTTTTGTGTGTGTTCCACTTGCTATCTGATCATTGTTGATTCCAATATGTCGATTGTTGTCATTTTGCTTGCAATTATTTGATTGGAATTTCTTGTTGAGTGGAAACTTAGATTTGGGTACACTGTTGTGTTTGTGTGAGTAGGAGTGTTTGCGGGGGTGTACTCGCACGTGGCTGATTTGCTCACCTTAGCTGGGCGGAAGCCGTTAGACAACACTCATTCCCATCTGTTTCCGAGAGAGTGGAGCTCTATCACAACTCCGATGTGTGCCGACGCGTGGATGAGCCACCTGCAGGACCACCCCGACAGAGCGTATTGTGGGTTTCTCTTGGATGGTCTCCGTGCTGGATTCCGGATTGGGTTCCGATATGGTGGGGCCGTCTGCAAGGGTGCAGTTTCAAACATGCCCACCGCTCGTGAGCACCCTGAGGTGGTGAGCAAGTTCTTAGAGACTGAGTTCAGAGCAGGCAGATTGATCGGCCCAATTGAGGGCAAGTGTCTGTCTTTGGTGCAGATCAACAAGTTGGGGTTGGTGCCTAAGAACCACCAGCCGGGCCGTTGGAGGCTCATAGTAGATCTATCTTCACCCAAGGGTGCCAGTGTAAATGATGGCATAGAGCGTGAAGTTTGTTCTGTGAGCTATACGTCAGTGGACGCAGCTTGCGAGAGGGTAGTCGCCGTTGGTCGCGGTTGCCAGCTGGCCAAGTTCGATGTGGAGGGTGCCTTTCGAACGGTGCCAGTTCATCCCGATGACAGGTGGTTGTTGGGCATGAAGTGGGAGGGCAAGGTCTACGTAGACAAAGTGTTGCCCTTCGGTTTGAGGTCCGCTCCTAAGCTATATAATGCAGTCGCGGATGCTTTGTTGTGGATTATCGTCCACCATGACAATGTCAATGGTCTGCACTACTTGGATGATTTCTTGCTCTTCGGTGAGCCAGATTCACCACAATGCGGATTGTCCCTGCAGCGGGCGCTGGCCCGGTGCAGGGTGGTGGGGGTGCCTGTGGCCCCCAGAAAGACCGAGGGCCCAACTACCAAGTTGGTTTTCTTGGGCATAGAGATCGATACTGTGGCCATGACACTGCGGCTGCCAGTGGTCAAGTTGGAGAGACTTCAGAGGGAGATCCAGAAGTGGAGTACTCTGAAGTTTGGAACTAAGAGAGACCTGTTGTCCCTGATTGGTCAGTTGCAGCATGCTTGCTGCGTGATCAAGCCTGGTCGCTCTTTCTTGAGGAGAATGATTGAGCTGGCGAGGTCGGTTCGGGAGCTGCACCACAGGGTCCGTCTGAATGCAGGCTTCCGTTCAGACTTGAAGTGGTGGGCCTGCTTCTTGCCCATATGGAACGGCAGTTGTCCAGTGTCCAGTATCCTACTGAGCATGCCAAGTGTGGAGTTGACCTCAGATGCTTCTGGCTCTTGGGGCTGCGGTGCATATACTTCACAGGGCCACTGGTTCCAGCTGCCGCTCCCGGAGAGCTGGTCTGGCATACACATCACCATCAAGGAGTTGCTTCCTATTGTCCTGGGTGTGGCTGTGTGGGGCGAGATGTGGCAGGGCATGAGCGTCTCTTGTAGATGCGACAACGCAGCAGTGGTCGCAATAGTGAACTCTGGCAGGAGCAAAGTGGATAGGGCTATGCACCTGATGAGGTGTCTATCCTTCTTTCTGGCCAGGTGGGGAGTGTCCTTGAAGTGTAGGCACATTCCTGGAGTTCTAAATGGGGCAGCTGATGCTTTATCCAGAAATGCTTTGCCTTCCTTCCAGCGTTTGGTTCCAGGGGCGAACGAGTCACCCACTGTCCTTCCGGACAGGCTGTTGGAGTGCCTGGTGCTCGGAACGCCAGACTGGACCAGGGTGGACTGGATCGGCATGTTCAGACGTTTTTTATGAGAGGACTGGCAGATAACACCCTCCGGGTCTATCGCACCGGTCAGAAGCGGTATTTGGAGTTTTGTAGCCGAACTGGGCTCTGTGGAGTCCCAGCCTCCGAGAGTGTCGTGTGCAAGTTTGTGGCACAGCTTGCTATGGAGGGCCTCAAGCATCGCACGATCAAGTCATATATGGCAGGTGTGAGGCACTTGCACATTGGCGAAGGCCTGGGCGACCCATTCCTTCCTTCGTGGTCAAAACTTCACTACGTGCTGAGGGGTGTGAAGAGGTCGCAAGGTGACTGTGACAAGAGAGTGAGACTCCCTATTACGCCTCCTTTGTTGCGTAAGATGAAGATAATTTGGGATGACCAGGCTGAGGACAGCGACATTGTCATGCTGTGGGCGGCATGCTGTCTAGCCTTCTTTGGCTTCCTGCGTGCTGGAGAGTTCACCGTCCCTGATGACTCCTCCTTTGATCCTTCAGTGCACCTTTGCTGGGGTGACCTGGCCGTGGACAACCCAGTGAAGCCAGCCGTATTGAGTGTTACTCTGAAGGCCTCCAAGACGGATCCCTTCAGGAAAGGAATCACGTTGTACATTGGGCGTGCGACCTCGGACCTGTGTCCAGTGTCAGCAGTGTTGGCCTACCTGACAGTCAGAGGCAAGAAGCCTGGTCCACTCTTCGTGTTCAAGGATGGCAAGCCCTTGACCCGACAGAGACTGGTGTCGGCAGTCCGAGAAGCCTTGAGGTGCGCCGGGGTGGAGGCAGACAAGTATGCCGGTCACAGCTTCCGAATTGGGGCTGCCACTACAGCTGCCTCGAGAGGTTTGGAGGACTCTACTATCCAGACGTTGGGTAGATGGCGTAGTCTGGCCTATCTGGAATACATCCGGATTCCTAGACACCAGTTGGCCAGTTACTCCGCTAGGCTGTGTTGATGTATCATTCAGACTGAGGGGTCATGTTTGTGTTAATACCATTGTACTTGTCCAGACTTGTATTTTACGATGCATTCATGTTGTGCTACTTTGAATAATTGTTTCTGATGTGATTGAGTCAATGTGGGCGCATGAGTTTTCTGTGGGTTAGGCCCTCCCTTCCGGTTCATGTGGGATGGGGGTTGCCGCCTTTGGGGCAAAGGTCGTGCCTTCCCTTGGAGGAATTAAAGGGGTTTATCCCCACCCCGTTAATTTGCCCCAACTCGGCAACTGCTGATTGGGGGCGGGGCTTCCGGCCACCGCCCTTGCCAAACCACTCAGCTATTGAAGCTGCGGAATCAGGGAGGCCCACTGATGACGAACATGGAGATGAGGGTGAGTTTAACGGAACGAGAGGCGTAGGATTAATGGCCATTTAGACGTAGGCTAGGTGGGGTTAATCCAAGGCGGAAGTTCCGGCATTGGGTAAGGGCGGCACGACGCGCGCGGGCGTGCCGGGCGGGTAAATGGTGAGAGCACATGGTCAGTGGTTCAGTCGGTCATTTGAGAAACACAACGCAAGACTCTGTTTCAAAGCTCTCCCACCCACCCACACACCTTTACCCAAATAGGGAGGGGGAGGGTCATTTCAATTTTCAGGTAGACAGCCTCGGCTGTTTTGCCGTGACGCGTGTGGTCGGAATTAAAGGGGTTTATCCCCACCCCGTTAATTTGCCCCAACTCGGCAACTGCTGATTGGGGGCGGGGCTTCCGGCCACCGCCCTTGCCAAACCACTCAGCTATTGAAGCTGCGGAATCAGGGAGGCCCACTGATGACGAACATGGAGATGAGGGTGAGTTTAACGGAACGAGAGGCGTAGGATTAAATATATATATCTGAAATCTCAATTGAACACGACTGAGAGTCAGCTTCGCTCGCTTCGCTCGCTCGCTGAACTATGGCTCTTGTTAGGTGCAGGCCGAAAGCCGCTTAGCGCGCGCATGGTCTTTGCAGAGTGATGTCATTGTATCAATTTAAATGTTGGGATTCCCCTATTTTCACTCACGAGACTTGAATTTAAGCCCTGTGTCTTATCGATCTGGAGAGAAGAGGCTGTGGTGGGATGGCGGAGTCACTACAACGAGCGGAGTGTGTGTTAGAGGCTTGTGCCTGTCAGTGACGTGTCTACCCTAGGTATGTCAAGTGTTGTGTACATGAAAGGAATAAAAAAAAATCACAAATGTGTTGGATTAAACTAGGGCATATACTGTGTAATGACAAGACTGAGTAAAGTACAAAACAATAGCACTAAAACTAATTTTGACAGAATGGCTTGTGTCAAGTTTATTGCAATTGTAAAGTGATTAAATTTCCATGTGATATCTCTTGCTGTATATGTGTCCGGATTGCTGGCATATGTACCTAGAAATATTCATAAAATAATATTAATCAACATGAGGTTGACGATGATCTTACTTGAGAAAATAGCATAAGTGTTTTCAGTACTTTGCATCTAGCATACTGCAAATACAGGAGTTTGTGACACTTTCTTGATACTATAACATTTACTTACCATGCACACGAATACTCCACAGTCGTAACTGTTCATTTGTTGTGGTATTCCCTGTTGTATAAAAGTTATGATGTGATGACATACTATTAATACCTGTTGTAACATTACCTTCACTGATGATACATTCCATGACCGTGATTTTATTGCATCATCTTCACTTTCTTCCCAGTTCAAGAAGCTTCTATATAACAGTCATTACATGTGCATGCAGCTTAAAGCCAGAGAGTGAGAGAGTATTTACCTGATGAGGCATAAGCATTTTCCATTTTCTTGTTGCATGGAGTCGTAATATTCAATAGTATCTGATCCAAGATTAACAAAAACAACTGCCCAGTGAGCACCAAGGTGAATGGGAATTAGTACCATTTGTGCATGGAATAAGTCAACCTACATTGAGTTATTTAAAAAAAAAAAAGAAAAAAAAAAGAGCAACTACCAAAAAACAACTGTTTATTAATTTGTGACATTGAACTTACTTCCTTGGTCCATCTACTCATTTTATTGAATCCCACATTTGCCATTTTTGTGTAGAAGTGGCAGCTAAAAGCATGTATGTAGCCCTCATTCTCAGTGTTGTATTGTCAATGAGTAGCTTGAAGTAACGATCTATAATCTGTTAGAAAAATACAGATGTGTTTACAAATTTGGACCTACTTCCAGTGCACCAATACATCCCATAAATTAATATTTTGTTTGGCTAGCCTAACTCTTTTCTTATGCTACTATTTATCTGCACACCAACTTATTATGTAACGTGTTTTCTTGCCATTACACTGTCATCTATGAATGGGCATAGTTCTGAATATTATTAATAAAGCACACCACATTGTTTTGTATTACTTAGCCTATCATTGAGCCACCTGGAGGGAAGAAGTGTTTCAATGTCTTGTTTAGTGCACACGATTGCTGCATTAGTGGACAATTCATATCTCCTTAGCAAACACTTCTGTTTCTTTTTACCCTTGCCACCAAATTTCGGCATGTCCAAACACATCTTACATTTGCCGCAGTTTTGTTTAGTACATCCAGCACAATCACATGACGAGACACCACTTTGTTTCCTTGTTGCATTACCTGAAGTGTATAAAGACATGTGTAAGTATGTTGACACAAGTTAATAACAATTATCACTTGTTGTTTTTTTTGAAAATTTTAATAATTTTAATGTTGTTTTCTGCTTTCATTTTGCATTAATAAGTGCAATTCTAAACAGTTAATATGACTTGCTAAAGTATTTATTTGGATTTATTTAATGCCCAATGAGTGAGGTTTCATAATGCCATTAACAAAAAAAAAAAAAACATCTAGTTTTCCTCGACGTGGTAATTTACATAAGTTTATTACTACGTATATTGATGTCAATTGACTTTCAACATTCTAATATTATTACCAATCGCTGCACAAATAGTTGCTTGAGCTATAAGGTAGTTCATGTATTATTGGGACATTTCATACTGGCTATGAATAACGAAGCATGTTTGAGTAATCAAAAAAAAAATCACATTGGCTTTTTCCATGTCCCATTCTTCCCACTGGGCAGAAACCATATTTAATTTATTTGGCCCTTTTTCATACTCTTTCTTATCTGCTCATCTTGTATTCTCTTCTTTAGTTCTGGAATTGAAAGATCAGAGATGGTGGGATCCAGCTTTACAAAGCGAGAGAATGGTCTGGTCAGTCCCTACAAGTGAAGTGAGTATATGAGATAGTGTGAGGGATAAAATATATTACATCTCTTTGTGATATACATATTCTTTTTTTTATATAATTACCTCCATTAACTCTGATGCAGTTACTTTGTTGTGTAGTAGTTTGCTGAATAGCTGTCTGTCGTGCTGCAATAATATTGTTACAGAAATTGAGTATGAGGCACTCTAAAATTCCTTCTTATCACTGTTTTGAAGTAATCATTTTTCGAAGAAAAAAAATTAATTAAAAATATAGTTTTAACTAGCTGAGTGGAGCCATTGAGAAATCTTATGTAACAATTTGTTGAACCTGAGTGACGTCCAAAATTTTAGGTGGCAAAATGTAAAACCTTGTTAATTATTAGTTAGTATGTCTCATTTGTTTGTTAGATGCTAAATATTCTCATTATTTTTTTTTAATCTGCCCAACTAACATACGTAGGTAAAAAATAATTACCCTGGGGGTTGAAGTAATGTTTGTACTGAATTCACGTACCTTTTCGTAACACTCTTGTTGCTTTTATGAATTTTTCTCTGTTTATCTATGATATTTGTCTTGGAAAGCACTTTTTTCTAATTTTTTTTCTTCTTGAGTTTAGGTCGGCCAACTATAGTATTGCATCCCTTTAGTAATGGTTCTTTCATGACCTTTGCCCTACCAGTTGTTGTTCGGACTTTCCTAGTGGATGTTTGGTGTTTAATACTGGTTCGGTGAAAGTGTTTACTAGTTTTCTTGAAATCTTTCACTCCAGCCTTTTCAATTGCAGTAATAATTGGAGGAAGGTTGTCTTGTGTTGATGTTGCTGATGTTGCTAGTGTATTTCTGGCTGCTTCACAGTGTGCTAACGCATTTTCAAGAGCTGTAACGTCGCTAGTAAAAAAAGCTAGTGTTCGACATCTGGCCACTGTCTCCTCAATATTTTTTTGTAGCCTGTATATCACATTGGCGGTTGTCTTAGTTTTTCCAGGCAGCTCTTGACTGTTACTATTGGTGGTAACTGTGACTAGAGGCGAGTTAGTGCTGATATCATTAGTGGGTGGTTCACTGATGGTGTCAAGAACCATGTGATTAGATTCTGTCAAACTTGCGGGCAAGTTGTTCCAACTCCATGATGGGTAGTGGTGAAATATTGCGAAGAAATGTTTGCATGGAGTGTGACTCGACTCAAATGCCGGACAAGTACACTTCCCACTTGTGACATTTATGCTCCATATATTTGTGCCTTTTGACTTGATTTCAAATATTCCTCTTTGAACTTCATGAATATCTTTTTTGGTGATAAGTTTTGCTCGTTCAATATTGAGCATGCAGAGGCTCTGTATTTTGTTAGGTCTTCCTTCTAAATACAACGGTATGTCATAACGTGGTTTACGATAGGCTTGAGTCTGTTTAATGATGGACTGCACGTAGTTGCTCTCTAGTAGTTCAGGGAATGCGACCTCAGTCAGAATTTGCACAAATGCATGCACGGTTGTATCTTGTCGAAGTGGAAGGTACCTTCGTCGTAGCACATTGTTAAATGCTTCTGTGATATTATTGGTGTCCACTTGATTATGAAAGCTTTGCCGGCAATAGTGGGCCATAGCTAAACACAAAGAACATTTACACACATTTTCATTAATTATCCTATCATATTGTGTTCTTCGGTATGGGCATATACAATAATGTTCATATAATAGTTGTTTTTATTTGGGCTCTTTGGGACCAAAGGATGCCTGCATCTGATAGTGCCTGTATCTCATTAAATCAATATTGTTTTTAAAATAATTTTGTTGGGAAGGGTCACTAAATGCTTAAATCACCCACTCATTTACCCTGCTTTAGCTACCTAAATAATAGAGTTGCTCTAAAGTTTGGAGTGTGAATTAGAGAGGTTTCACTGTACAGTACAAAGTCAAATAGTTGACTGTCAGTTATTTAAAAGGGTCTGTCAACCAAACACTCAAAATATATTAGCAGCATGAGCGAGCATAAAATTGCATCCTTTAGGTAGTGCTCTACTAAACTTTTTATTATGTTGTTCAGTAATCTGAGCACTTCACTTATCTGACACCACCCGGCTTGGCAAAGCCAGAGCAACCACTAGAGCTGGTAGGGTTTAGCCCCACCACTCTGAATGTCGGACAAGTTAAAAAAACAGTTATACAGCCACATTATTTTTTTCTTAATAATATAGCAAATTATTAAGTAGCATGTAAGTTGGCACCAGCACTGAAAATGAGCGTGTTCCATGCTGCTCGGACCCAATTGTTCGAATAACTGACTTTCTACTGCATATGGTGTTTAAAAAATATTTGTATACGTTCCGTTTTGTTTTGTTTTTGTTTTTTGTTTTTGTTTTTTTCAAAAGCCTGCATACCGTATAGCCAGAATTATTGATGGGATTTATATTTTACTATTTGCCATTGAGATGCTATAGACGAATTTAAGTTTGGTTATACACTGAGAGCAGGTAGCTTCAATCGTCAAGAGGAACATTGTTGACTATTTATTTATTTGGACCAAAACCGCCACATCACCAAATTAAATTCTTTGTCAATATTTCCGGCTATACGGTAGTGCATATACATAGTACACATATGTATAGTGATTATCCACTGGAAATCCAGGTGAAGCCAATTAATCAGTATTGTTAAAGGATTAACTAAAAGAGCCTAAGAGGAATAGTTTAGTGCCATGAATATGTCAGTGTCGGTTGAAGCTACCGAGTGCAGCTTAGAAAAACATGTTGGGGCTGCATAACATGTTGGGGCTGCATAATACAAGCTATTCTCATGAACAGACACATTATACTGACTATATATACTTCCATAACTTGCTTACTTCAGTGCAGCTGAGCCATTCATTATCCAGGTAGTTTTGAAGTTTCAAATTGTCTTTGTACCAATTCTGAGCCTTTATAATACAAAGAACTTCGTCAAACTGGGTCTCTGTATTCAGTATAAATATTGGCATTACATAGATATAAAATTTAGTTATCTAGCTCTGAACTTGTTTCTCATTCATGGCTTGCTTTTGTAAAAAGTTCACAAACTGATGGAAGTTTGAAATTTCAGCCTAAAGAATTTTTTTTGTACACCTGTTGTAGTTACCCCAGCCAAAAATCTGGTATAAATCCTTGAATAACAATATTATTATTATGATGATGATGATTATGATTATGATTATATGATTATAATTATTATGATTATGATAATTATTATTATGATTATTGTTATTATTATTATAGTTCTTACTTGACAGCTTTGCTTGTCCTGCCACTATGGTGTATATCCCTGATTTTTTTAGGTATTCCATGTTATTTGAAACATTAACTTTTTTACTCACACGTCTTTTTTCTTGCAATTGCTATTCTTAGAATTAGAAGTGTGATACGGTAAAATATTCACAAAAGGTGTCATAAAGCTTGCCTGCCCCCCCCCCCTACAATCTCTAAAATCCCATTTTGCCCCCCTCTCCCCCAGCTTTATTTTCTGTATGCAGCATAGTTGCTAGGTAATTTTCTCTTTTGTTGATTTATTATGATTTGTTATAACTTTTCTTGTGCCTGATAAAGATTTACGGTGAAAGGGTTATATGTGAGTCGGATTGTTTTAACCATGTTCTACTGTCTGTAGTCATTATAAATTGCTCTTTAGAATGGTTGTATTGCAGGCTCTTGACAGAAGCTATAGTATACATTTTTGTTTTACCGAATTGTGGTATTGTAAAATAAGAGGAAAAAAATATTTTGGTCAGAAATCTGTCAGTGGAGGGATTAAATAATTAGTGATCAGATTTAGGAAATGGATTTTAATGAAAAATTACCAAGTTGTTGCTCTATTTTCAGATGGTAACTGTATGCTGTGAATTTAGTTTGCTTAGTTTTTTGATAATACGTTTGTCTATCACATGTAATTCTGACCATTGTATGTAAAACTTACTTGATGAGGAATACGCTAAACTTTTAAGATGTTCGAGAATTTCATTTCTGTGTTGATATGGTACGCCTTTCATGCCTTTATTCACCTATCTTTCCCAGGCTTGTGCTCGATGGAAATCGCACAAAAGACGAATGGTTGATGGGAATACTGTTTTTATGGCATTAAGCTCAGCATCACTCTTGTCCGTCATTGAATATTTAGGTGACCACTCAGGATTCCATTGCTTGAGAATGCTGAGACCTTCAGTGATCATGTCCTCATTCTCATGTTGAGGAATGATGGTTGCAATGACCATGCCAGTTCCAATGGATGTTCTTACGGTCAGAAAAAAGCAAGGAAATCCGTATTTAGTTGTGCGATAAATTGCATCCATTAGTGTTATGCTGTTGCCATACTTCTTCATATGATCCTTTTGGCTATTTGTTTGTAGAACTAAGAGAAATGAATTTTCAACACTACTTGTGGTGGTGCTGTTGTGGTCAGTAGCTGAATAGTTATGTGGTGAAAGATCCTCGGGAGGTGAAAGGTCCTCGGGAGTGCTTCTGTTACACACAGTCATAAGAATGTCATACTTAGAGATGTATTATACTGGTACATATATATTTTCAAGGGTTGAAAGCGAGAAAATAATGCACATAAATAAAGTATTATATACCCATAAATGTCATGTCGCATTTAGTACTGTCTGTTGATTGTAATGAACTTAATGAAACACGTAATTTTGTTTTAAATTTTTCTCTTGTGAGCTGAAGGGTAGTACTCCAAGTTCTACCAAATCCTCCTTCCTGTTAGAATGTAATGTTTGTTTGTATGCCCCCTCAAAATTAACATTATCTAATTTCTCCCCCCCCCTTGGTGAAAAGCTGAAAGGAACCCAGATTAAGTACTATGAATGCTTCAATTGCTTATGGAATCAATCTAATTAGTGGACTAGAGGCACCTAGCAATAGCTTTGAACTTCCACAACTTAAAACTGTTTCATTATTAATGGATGATGTCAAAAATGTGGCCGCAAACTCTTAACATCCTAAGAGAAACAGTATTTTGTTGTTGTTGTTATTTCGTGTATATTTCCATTTCCAATATAGCTATTTAACCCTATTATATTAGACAATAAATGAAAAATAATTTTAAAAAAATAGCACTTGTGTTGCTGTGTTTGCGTAGGAGGAGTAAACACATAAGTTATGGGAAGTGGGTAGTTTGTAGTGGGGAAAAGGTCTTGCTATAGATAGGGTTACATTTTGCCTATGAGGAGGGAGGAGGCATTTGTTAGGCAAGGTGATTAGTAAACTGACGGTGTGAGTGCGAAGGAAGTAACTTTTTGTACAGGAAAGGGAACTGTTTGATTGGGGGGTGAAAATGAGATTCTGGGTTTCCTTTATTGTGTTAGTTCTTACGTTTCAACTTCGTTATCTTCAAAATCTTGGTATTTTCGAAGGAAATATTGAAACTGGTTGTCTCTTTTGACTTCATCATGTAAAAGTATTTCAAGGGCATCTTGGTCAAAAGTGTTTTTTCTGATTTTGTTGATGACTCCCTTTGTTATATTTCTTAGGTCCTGGGTGGTTGGGTAGTAGCAACGATCAAACTCATTGGGCATTTCCTCAAGTATGCCATTTTTCATATGCTTTGGAATCACCTCTCTGTGTACCCATTCTTTGAGTGACAATTTTAGGCTGATTTGGTTTAAATGGCTGTTGCAAACCAAGGATTCTATCCTTTCAGCTATCTCTGGGAGAGGTTGGTATGCATGCATGCATGTCAGCAAGAGACTTGAGTGAATGCCCGTTGTGAGCTGTTGCTAAAAGAAAATGTATATAAAGAATAGCTGTGTGTTCTAGCTTAAGTAGTCTGACATTCAGTGTTGCTTGACATCCACTTATTCTAGATCCTGAGGCATTTCTTGGATTTTTAGAGGCGTTAGTTTTATGACGTGGGTTCCCTCCTCGAAAACAAGTGTACTGTTGCCTCCAGCTAACTTTATACGTAAAGATGTCTGTCCCTTTCTTTAGCATTCCACAGTTAGATTCCTTGTTTTTGCAAGGTTGTCCAAGAACGCCGTCAGTTGTCCAGTGTCCTTTCATGGATTCCCCGGATACACCAGATATCCCTGGATTATCCGTGGATGCCAACCTATACAATACCCCCTTGGAAGAGTATCCACGGATTCCCCGGATACTCTGGACATCCCCGGACTATCCGTGGATGCCAACCTATATAATACCCCCTTGACAGAGTATCCACGTTTCTTGGATACTCTGGACATCCCCGGACTATCCGTGGATGCCAACCTATATAATACCCCCTTGGCAGAGTATCCACGGATTCCCCGGATACTCTGGACATCCCCGGATTATCCGTGGATGCCAACCTATACAATACCCCCTTGGAAGAGTATCCACGGATTCCCCGGATACTCTGGACATCCCCGGACTATCCGTGGATTCCAACCTATATAATACCCCCTTGACAGAGTATCCACGTTTCTTGGATACTCTGGACATCCCCGGACTATCCGTGGATGCCAACCTATATAATACACCCTTGGCAGAGTATCAACGGATTCCCCGGATACTCCCCCGGACTATCCGTGGATGCCAACCTATACAATACCCCCTTGACAGAGTATCCACGGATTCCCCGGATACTCTGAACATCCCCGGACTATCCGTGGATGCCAACCTAGAGTATCCACGTTTCTTGGATACTCTGGACATTCCCGGATTATCCGTGGATGCCAACCTATATAATACCCCCTTGGCAGAGTATCCACGGATTTCCTGGATACTCTGGACATCCCCGGACTATCCGTGGATGCCAACCTATACAATACCCCTTTGGAAGAGTATCCACGGATTCCCCGGATACTCTGGACATCCCCGGACTATCCGTGGATGCCAACCTATATAATACCCCCTTGACAGAGTATCCACGTTTCTTGGATACTCTGGACATCCCCGGACTATCCGTGGATGCCAACCTATATAATACCCCTTGGCAGAGTATCCACGGATTCCCTGGATACTCTGGACATTCCCCGGACTATCCGTGGATGCCAACCCCCTTGGCAGAGTATCCACGGATTCCCCGGATACTCTGGACATCCCCGGACTATCCGTGGATGCCAACCTATATAATACACCCTTGGCAGAGTATCCACGGATTCCCCGGATACTCTGGACATCCCCGGACTATCCGTGGATGCCAACCTATATAATACCCCCTTGACAGAGTATCCACGGATTCCCCGGATACTTTGGACATCCCCGGACTATCCGTGGATGCCAACCTATATAATACCCCCTTGGCAGAGTATCCACGTTTCTTGGATACTCTGGACATCCCCGGACTATCCGTGGATGCCAACCTATATAATACCCCCTTGGCAGAGTATCCACGTTTCTTGGATACTCTGGACATTCCCGGATTATCCGTGGATGCCAACCTATATAATACCCCCTTGGCAGAGTATCCACGGATTCCCTGGATACTCTGGACATCCCCGGACTATCCGTGGATGCCAACCTATATAATACCCCCTTGACAGAGTATCCACGGATTCCCTGGATACTCTGGACATCCCCGGATTATCCGTGGATGCCAACCTATATAATACCCCCTTGGCAGAGTATCCACGGATTCCCTGGATACTCTGGACATTCCCGGACTATCCGTAGATGTCAACCTATATAATACCCCCTTGGCAGAGTATCCACGGATTCCCCGGATACTCTGGACATCCCCGGACTATCCGTGGATGCCAACCTATATAATACCCCCTTGGCAGAGTATTCACGGATTCCCCGGATACTCTGGACATCCCCGGATTATCCGTGAATGCCAACCTATATAATGCCCCCTTGGCATAGTATCCACGAATTCCCCGGATACTCTGGACATCCCCAGACTATCCGTGGATGCCAACCTATATAATACCCCCTTGACAGAGTATCCACGGATTTCCCGGATACTCTGGACATCCCCGGACTATCCGTGGATGCCAACCTATATAATAACCCCTTGACAGAGTATCCATGGATTCCCTGGATACTCTGGACATCCCCGGACTATCCGTGGATGCCAACCTATATAATACCTCCTTGGCAGAGTATCCACGGATTCCCGGATACTCTGGACATCCCCGGATTATCCGTGGATGCCAACCTATATAATACCCTCTTGACAGAGTATCCACGGATTCCCTGGATACTCTGGACATTCCCGGACTATCCGTGGATGCTAACCTACAATAATACAATCTTGGCAGAATATTTACGTATAAATATCCCAGGTACTCTTTGTAATGCAAATTAATCCTTTTTTGCGGAGTACTTGCTTCCTTCATTCAAAGTCTGATTAGTAGCACAAATAAACTTTTGCTATGCAATTGTGCAGTGACAATAATATATGTTACCTCTTCCGATTATGTTGATCACAAAGATAAAGTACATAAAATAAAAAATGTTCTCTATTCATATGGCGAGTGATTCTCGAGTACTTGGATAACCATGAAAATATTTGTTCACAAGCCTCTGTATCGACCTATGCACAGTAATGATACAAATTTATTATGATGTCATCACTAGCATAAAATATCACAATAATAAAACAAAAAATCCTTTAACGGAGTAAGTTTTTAAAAATTGCTAATTAATTTCTTTAGCTTTTTAAAGCATTATTTATTGTAAATGGTTGCTAACCCTCTTACTAGCAATTTTATGACAACCAGATTGGTAACTTATTAACCTTCAGTGTGCATGCATGAGAGGATTATAGTAGTCGTCCTGTTTGTCTGTCTGTCACGCTCTGATTTTGGAGATTACTGACAATTAACCATTGATTTAGGTATGAACTTACTCAGAATGAAGATTTAAGACTTTTTATTGTGCTTTTCTTTATTAATTTTTTTAATTATTATTTTTTTTTTTATTTCCGGGCTAATTGTTGAGAAAATGCGAAGCCTTCAGCTCTGTGTAGGTACCAACTTTTGTGGGTAATGCCACCTACCATCACATGAGCAAATAATTTCTTGCAGCCA
>WLWD01005145.1_pt1 | contig 18593 bp, 9 predicted proteins | sample 6712731 | NCBI WGS metagenome assembly WLWD01 (sample SAMN12718690, study PRJNA576275) | sponge metagenome | isolation source: marine sponge | host: Mycale hentscheli | place: New Zealand: South Island, Marlborough, Capsize Point | collected 2014-11-01
CACAGGTACCCTTTGATGCCCAGGGAGTGTTTGACACTGTTCAGCATTGACCAAGTCTGGCATAGCATACAGAAAAGGAAGGGAACAGAGCTCTCTACGGATGACGTCTCACTGACAGTGGAGGAGCTTCTGACTTTTGAACCCCTCTGGTCGATGAGCAGCAACTCTTTGGATTTATTTCAGAAGGTAGATCACAGTGACGCGATAAGTCACGATTGCTGGACGTACTTGGCTGCTAGTATCTCAACCACAGGTATGATGTGATGGGGAAGATGTGTCATGTGTCTAATGCAGAGTCCATTTCTCCCAGTGGTGTACAGTCAGCCTTAAACTCGAGGCAAACTTATCGAGATGTTTTGCAGATCCTGTATAATTTCACTGTTATTGATTTATCTTTGTTTCATCCTCAATCAATCAATCAGTCATTAGGCACATTTAATTTTTTTTTTTTTAATCATGGTCAAATATCATAACCATAATGGTATTCTTATTATAGTATATTGACTGCAGGAAGCTTATTTTGAGTGCGGAAGAATTTGTTTATCAGCTATACGACACTGTGAGATTTATTTTGAAAATATTAAAGCTATAGCACAGCTTAGGATTTCAACAGCTTTCTTCTTCAATGCATAGATGGTGTACTTGATATAATCATTGAAGTATTAGTTTGCTTCACTCTTTTGAACAGGGGCATACTCCTCACTGTTGTGACCGTAATAGCTTACTTAGCTTTAAGTAATGATACTCATTTGAAATTTTATTTAAATAAATTTCTGGTACAACTGATGCAGTGGAAGTACACTTGAAGTCAAAACGGGTTGACGACCCATACCATGTTGTCCCACTCATGTCCATTCCAATGTTTGGCCCCCCCCCCATTAAATCATGGCTCCTAGGCCCCCATTTTATGTTATATAATTTGGGACCACTTAGTCCCTATTTGAAATTAATTTTTCATGACATAATTATCATGTTATTTAGAAGCACATAATATTATACTGCACTCATAAATGAAAAGATGCTTCAATGGTTTTGGATGATTCATTATGAGAAGGCGGGGGGGGGGGGGAGGAGGGGGGCAAACACACAGAGGGGACCCTATTTCATGTAAAATTAAGGCCACCAGCATAGCCGTAGTCTTTGATGCGAAATTTTGCATATTGTGATCTCCATAGAAGCATACATAGTTGCTGTAGTGTTAGTCACATTCACCCCACTATAAACTTATCACTCCCTGTTTAGCGTTCATGAATTTAGCTATACTAAAGGTTCCATTTTTGTAACAAAATATTGCACTAGCACATGGCCTTGAGATAGTCTCTGACTCGCTGTAAAGGTAATGCTTGCTAGGAAGTGATGAATAGATTCCTCATAAAATATATTGGTGTTGCTGGATATTTTCAGCTTGCAGCTAATGTCGCAAACTGTGAGAGTCAAAATAATATAGCTAGCTGTGTACAGTCTACTTATCCAACTGCATTACTCAGGGAAAAGCAGTGATATTTACTGATGATGAATTGGAGCAATGAGTTTGTAGCGGTTATCACTAGCTGCTTTATTTAAAGTAACAGTTTTGCCTTTTCATAAAAATCTCGTCGACTTTATACAGCACAAAACTAAAGTGTGATCATGACAGTGATCACATGCGACAACTTAAAATGGTATGGTGACACTGAGTGTGAATATTAAGTAGGTTACAATCAGTTTATAGTTTGTGGTTACTACAGGTTGATGCTGTGTGTGAGAGCATTAGTTGCGCCATAGTTTAATGATTATACAGGGGCGTATGCAATGGGGAGTTCAGGGGGTTAACTCCTTCATAGCCCATGTAGAGCTGGGTACTACAACAGGTCATAACTAGCATTGAGGCAGAGGAGGCCACCAAGGGGAGTAAGTCCTTCCGAGCCAAACATTGGTTTACTCTCCATAGCGCTTTTACCTACCTCTCTATACACCGGGGACAGTGCTAATACCAGTTGAAGAAATACATAGCTTTAATTTCCTTAATTAGTGAATTTATTTTTCAGGCAGAATTAAAAAGAAGAGAAATTACTTGCAATTATTGTTGCAGAATTATTTAATCAAGGAATAATAATAATTCTTGAAACAGTTTTTCAGGTTATAAGTAACACCCATACATTCCTAGGCAATATCTCTATTCCTGAGCTCTATAATATATACATGTACCTAGAATAGAAAGGTATCATTTGGTTCTGGCTTACTTTCTGAATCTGAGCTCTAATAGCTTTTCACTGGAAATGTTGTCTAGAGCCTGTCCAGCTTCTATAAGGCATGCTACATTGTACTCAGAAGTAATAGTCTTAGGTCCAGTAAACTCATACTTATTATTTTAAATCTTTTCACTCACCTCTTTCAACCTTGGAGAGCCCAAAATAACTAACAAACACAAAGCATACAACTCCACATTGAACTGATGAGCCATTACCGTCTCATCAACATACTGAATACTTGATGTCACGATTTCCTCACTATCTAAAGTATACTTGTGTAATAAAGCAATGCTTTAGCTGTATTTGATGTCAAATGAAGTTGATAGCTTGAACGTTTAATAATAAAACCTTAATCCGACATTTTACATGTTAAGTTAAATGTGACTTTCGTTAAACAGATTTTTGTAATTATGTATTAATTTAGCCGAAAATGAATGAATCATTGCATGCTTGACGCTGCATCATGTCTCACCTAGCAGAAAAAAGTTGTTTACAAGTTAAACATTAGAGTCATATTAATGTATTTTCTTAGGCAAGATATAAACCAAGTCCCATAGGATATGCTCAATATATATTACTATAAGAAAATGTATCTAAGCAATCCTTCTTTCTACAGAGTATGCAAAAGAACAGTATATTCTCATGAAATCGTAGTTATCAGTAACACTTAAGAAGAATATTTATACCTGATGTGAATCTGTAGCTGATATTATTAACAGTTGAGATGCACATATCATAGTAGCATATGTATTGCTTAATTATGGTCATGGAGTCAAAGAGTGAACAAGGTCTACATTAAGTAGGTAACTACTTTGTAAAAATGGAATTACCAGCTTTTCTCATGTGCCTAAAATCTCTATTCAATATCAGGGTAAAGGTTGTGCTTACATAGAGTGATTAGTTTATTGCTTGGATTATGTAAAGATGTTTTTCTATTATTTGAGTCCCAGTAATTACTGACAAATACAGGGAATCGTTAATATTTCCTGAATTACTCCGCATTTTCAATCTGACCCCACCCTCTCATAGACCTCATACGATCTCTCTTTTCCTAGTGTTATAATATGGTTCCTCAAAATGACCATATTGCCAAACAATACTCCACTGCATATATAGCAGATAGTCCATTTGCTGCTGACTTTGACACAGAACATAAAGTTCAGATTGCCATGAGCAGTGGGGTCAAATATTTAGTCACTAAAAATAAAACTGAGTTGCATTTTTAGTTTTTCTATTTTTTTGTATTTATATAGCACTATGGAGTTTTCTGAGAAGAATATATTCAATACTATCAAACATGTAGCAAAATGGGATGTCCTGGCAATTCAACTTGGTTTCAGTACAGATCATCTAGAGGTTATAAAGAGAGATACCAGTGATACAAGTGGAGCTATAATTCGTCTTATTGGAGACTGGATAAGAAATGACAAAAAGGCCAGTTGGAAAACTTTAGCTGATGCACTGAGGCTGGCAGAACAGAACAAGCTGGCAGACTCTTTATACAGTGAAAATTTTGCAGGTGATTAAACAATGTTGTAGTAACATTTACATCGATTGCTATATATTAGGTATGTCTTCTCCAGTCCCTGCGGAGATGAAAATCTGTGACAAGGAAATTGTAAAATGTAGGTTAATATTTTAATAGGGTTGTTTAATTAAGATTGACAAGAATAGTACAATTCCTCAAATTAATTGTCTTAGCTGGAGGAGGGAAAAGGGTTACGGGTTGGGAGAGAGAGAGAGGGCGACATGGGTTCTCAGATAGATAACAGACTTCTTGTGATTTTTAGCACTTTTCCTGTGGGACTTAGGATGCTCTAAAATATCTGGAACATTTAAGACTGGAGAATCTTTTCTGTATTAGCTACATTACTGGTAAAGTATTAGTTAAGTAGCACAATACATGAACTTTAGGACTGAAACTGTTGGCATTCTTTTTCTGATGCCTAATGTTGCATTAGGACTTTCCATGATTCCACAGTTTGTCCTAAGTAGCCTCCATAGATAATACCAATTAGCTGATAGGTTTGTTCTTGAAAAAATATTTTAAGATGCACCAAATGGACACAATTGCCGTAAAACCCTAGGATAGTTCACTTATGGGGCATTTCTAATGGTTGTATAGTACATCGTGTTTATTGGAAAAATTAGGTTTTGAAATAATCCAAGGGTAATATTTTTACTTTCAAGTAATAAATTGGTCTAAATAGCTTTAATCGTTTCCAATGAATTTTGAGGACTCGGGAAAATCTGTGGAATGTAGGGTTGTAAATGCATGTACTACAATGGGTGATGTTATTGAAACCAATTTTATTCTTACAGTAAAGCAGCCAGTTAGTACTACAAAAGTAGAACGATCTATATCTTCACTTCACTCCAAGAGAGCTGGTTAGTTTCCACTTTTTGAGAATATTAATTAATCTATGGTGCTTTTATAGTAGACTGAATATTAATATAATCTTTTTTTTATTAAATATTGGCACTGATGTTAACAGAAATACAGTTTTCATGCGGATTACTGGGAAAATAAAATATCACACTCACTCTAATATAAATATATATACATACGCACATGTGCAATGCATGTATGCATGTGGGTTCTTACATTCATTATTAATTACACTATTACATACTAGAAGAGTGTTTAGTACAAATGGTGAGTATCTGCATGGAAGAAATCAAAACAACAAGGTTCTAGAACACAACAAAAATGGCTTGATTTTACTAAAATTAATGTTTAAGCACCAGTTTTTTAGAAAGCATTATTCATCAGTCTGTGCAAGCTTCCGTCAAAAGCACCCAGCTACTAAAAAAAAAAAAGCAGCAGAGTGTAACAATTGTATGGTAAAGGGTCTTCAATTCCATACTAACCACTTGCTGTGAAGACTTTTGTGACTTGAAAACCAAAAACAAAACAAGAGCATATGGGTAATGAGCTTGCACAATACAGCGTGAAATAACAACCGTGAAATATCAGTGAGTAATTTCACGGGACATTATATCTAAAATATCACAGGAGAGGGAAATGGATATAACTCATTCAAGTGGTAGAGGATAATAACAATGGATATAAATACCTTATGCTACTGTATTCTTAATTTGTAACTGTTAGACATCAAGTGGCATTGTGTGGTGGGATACTTGCTTGTCTATATAAGAATATGCTTGTCTGTTTGTAAATATGGTGATGACGACAATAGTGTGTGTTTTCATAATTAATAATTCATTAGCATAGCCAGGCTGGTAAAGCATCACTACAAGCATGGGTAAGCCATCATTTTTAGTATAAGATGACTAAGGAAATGATGACTTCGTAGCTAAAATTAGATGAAATTGGTAAGGTAACGATAGTGAAAGTGGATAAAGATTTCAAAGGGAAGGCAGTAGCTAATAGTTTCACAAATTGTAAGTCCACAATCATGGATTGAAGGACAGAATGACAGAGAAACAGGAGAGGTAAACAAAGGAGGAGAATGTAATTCATGACTTAAGAACAATGAGCTGAATGAAGACAGGAAAAATTTAGCAAGAAAGAGAGGAGAGGGAAACTGATGTAACTAAACTAAGTGATAAGAGGATAACAAGAATGGATAAAAATACCTTTTGCTGCTATATTTCTAATATGAATAAGATATTACACATCAAGCACCACGGTGAATGAGGTGATTGTCAAAAATATTCAATAAAAGTTTCTTCAGCATTCCTTCAGAAATTGTTACAGGTTAGGCAGCTTTGTCTGATTTTCTGTTGATTCTGTGACAATTTCAAGTGCTTCTTTTGTTGCGAAGCATAATTTTTTCTCTACAATTTTGTCATCATATACTTGTTATTTGCTCTGTGGCTGCTTGAGCTCTGGTTATTATCAATATCACTGAAAAAAAATAATAAGTTGACGAAATATTTTAACTCGAGATTGTTGAGCTTAAACTGAGCGGAACTCTGGCTCCAGTCAGATCATTTTATGTGAAGGCTGCTGTTCATGTGAGCTTCAAATAACCAATCTCAGTTTGAACTTCAGCCATATGATGATCATTATCAAACCCATCAATGATTTGTATTCTCCACTCAATTGGTGATCATCTATCAATTCAATGGCTAAGTGGATTTTGGAGTACCTTCATAACCTATTATTTCCTTTTTTCCCCTAGGTCTTGCCCTGTCCATCCAGTACTCTATAAAAATGCTAGGTCATTGAACTGAGTTGAGAAAAAGTGTTCACCTACAATAGCTAACCATAATCCATCACAAATCATGTGTATAAGAAAAGCTGAAAGCAGGAGAACACAAGGGACAAGAAAAATAGAAACAGGTGAGAAAAAAGCTGACTCATGTTTCTACTTCAATGAAGATGTTATAGAAAATGCACAAAGGACAGAGATACTTGGGAGCAGGAGAGGTAGAAAAAGGAGGAGTAGGGAACTTACGAGTTGAAAAGAGGAATAAGAATAACTGGGATGGCTCAAGAAGAAAGAGAGCAGGAGAGGGAAACCATGGATAAAAATACATTATACTACTGCACTTTTAATTTGTACAAGTTAATAAGCCAGGCACCACCGTGTGGTGGGGTAGTTGCAAGTTGTAAGCATAATTCCTTATTCAGTCTAACTTTAATGATTAAATGTACTTAGTGTGGAATGTCACTGTAACACTCACCAAACTCTGAATAGCTAGTATTATTATTCTTTTGTTAATGTAATGTAGTTGAACGAAGCATTTTACGCTTGGAAAAGCGGTTTGGATTTATAGTTAAAGATACCAAGGAAGAGATATTACATGATGAGCAGAAGCTCAGAGAACTTCCTGACCTTATTGAGTACGGACTACCACAGAGACTGAAGAGGTTAAGAAACTTTGTTATTCGCAGTTCTCTGACAAGAGCGTCTTTGACAAAAGACAACTTTGATACATTTTTTGAAGCTTTAGAACAATTGTGGAGTTTCATTGATTATGATTTGTTGCGAACTATTATTTATGAACTTGAAAATATTGAATTGATGAATAAAGTGGATGATTACACAGAAGAAGTTGAAAAATTTTGTGCGGAGACCACGATTTATGAGTTTATTCAAGTTTGGAAGCCAAGATATGATGATCAAGATATACCACAAGAACTTCGCATGTGTGTGACAGAGTTATCATTGGACCTCGAGACCAGTACTGTAGAAGATCTGAAAATGATACAACTTAAATTAAGATATTCTCTACCACAAGAATTAGCTCGGGCAGCATTTTATATATGCAATGTGAGACCAGGATCAGTGACAGTGTCCTGGCTGGTTTGGGCGGAGTGTGTCTCAGATGTGATGGACAGTTTAAAGCTCCTACTTCAGTCAAAGTCGGAAATCACTTCAGAAATTCATTTATCATTCATGTCACTAGACAATGTTATATTATACTCCACCTACAATGAGAAGGTAATAGTGCATGTTGTACTAATATAGACTTTTATTCAGAGTATTTGAGCGAGATGCTTGAACAAAATGGAGCCTATAATATTTTTAAATGTATGTGTAGTGCAATAGTAGCACATGTGATAGAGTAACGAAATTAATGATAGTTCCTAGATAAAGGCAGGAAGCCTTGGGGCAGTTCTTTTCATTGAAACGTTTGATGACATAGTCCATGCTTAATGATGCATATAATAGACTCTATATCAGTTTAGCTCTGGAAGGAAGTAAACTCGTGTTGTATGTTCTCAGTTAGTGTTGGACTCACATGCTGTAGTAGTGTTATTGGCCAATAACTATCTATGGTCATCTCTGCTTGCTTAGGAACACGTGAAGTTGAAGCATATCTCCCTTTTGATATCGTGTTTTAGTGCATTCTCTTAGTAATGTCAATAGCCCAGAAGACTAGTATTCCATGCTATAGTTTTATGTGCCCTACTGTAGCAAGAAACAACCACTTGGACACTAAAGTCAAATTGTACACCGTTTAAAGTCATAAAAACATAAGCATGTACTGCATTTTAGTGGCACAGAAGAGAAGAAGTGTCATTAACCTCAGCCGCATGCGCGAGAGGGTTATAAGGTAGTTGTCCTGTCTGTTTGTCTGTCTGTCATGTTCTGATTTTGGATAATACTGACAATTATCAGGTATGAAATTACTCAGGACGAAGATTTAAGACCTTTTATTGTGCTACTTTTTTTGAATTTCGGGATTATTGTTGAGAAAACGCGAAGCTTTCAGCTCCGCGGTAAGTACCAGCTTTTATGGGCAACGCCCCCTAGCATCACGTCATAATAACATGAGCAAATAATTTCTTGTAGCCAGCAGTGTAGTTGGATAATTTAACGGAGTTGAAAGAAGTGAAGTTTCGCGTTGAAAATGCTATCGGTGAGTGTTTCTGGCTAGTTTAGCTTCTTCTCTTATGAAGACAGCGTTTCCATGTACCATTTTCATTGGTCGAACTATTTTGATGCCTCATTAAAATAGCTAACGGATTGCTTGTTCTTTTGGAAGGAGATTATATTGTAATAGCTAGGTAGTGTTTAATAGCGCTAAGTGTTCGCACCTTTGGTGCTTCATATTTATTTTAAAACATTGTCAGTAATTTAAATGAAAATTAAAGGCTGCTCAGTAGCCAAATTGCTTAAGAGCTCAAAATTCACTGACAAAAACTAAAACTGGACACAGTACAGTGAGCTAATTCATGCCTGATAGGTGGCAGCATTTACTTTAGAAACCCAGTGACCCACACATGCTAGTATAGCAGGGTAAATTGTTCATGTTTGTCTTATATTATGTATACGTGTATGTGTGACAAAAACTGATTTATGAATAAACATTATGTCAAACTTGAATTAATTATTGGTTTATGTAAATGTACACCTCTGCTACAACTTTTAAGGATAAATTTAAGTAAAATGTAGCTATCATTGCTGATTTTGATTCGCCATACCATTTGTGGTGCTGATTTATTTAAATACTTGAATTGTTGACAATCCTTTTGTACTATTTATACCCTAGAAAAAAGATAAGTGTGAGTGCAGTCAGTAGGTAGGTAGATAGATAGGTGTAGATAGGTAGGTGGGTCAATATGTAGCTTGGTGGGTATACACTTTGACCATAGTATATAAAAAACAAACAACTGTACTCTTGAAAAACTACTTTTGTAATGAAGAAAAGCTTCACCTGCATTACTTTAAATAATATACAACCAAATTATACATTAACCTAAAACAAATTTTCAATAGCCCCTACCTGCTTCACTAATTTATTATTTCCTGATGTGAAGTTGAAAAGGATAAAGTTTTGTGGCTTTTTATGATTAGTTCTTTGACATCCTCTTACATATTTTTATAACACATTTATTTGTTTATAGATGTTAAGTGCTATTGTAAAAGGAGAAATACAAATTATGGAGAAGATCTTAATAAAGAAGTGTGTAGATCCTAATTATATTCATCATGACTATAAGGTATGTTATGGTTTCATTTTTTTTAATGATTATCTTAAAATACAATGAAAAATGTATGCAGATTATACGTGATGCATCAAATTTAGTGATAGCATGTCTTAATGGAAACGTACAAATAGTACAACTATTAATACTGCACGGCGCTGAAGTTAATTTTCTGTCACAACATGGAGTATCGCCATTGTATGCTGCCAGTCAGAATGGACATACTGAAATAGTTAGAGGACTCCTAGCAAAAGGTGCTCAGATAGATCTTCAAGACGAGAATGGAGTATCACCATTGTATATTGCCAGTCAGAATGGGCATACTGAAACAGTGAGAGAACTCATAGCAAAAGGTGCTCAGATAGAGCTACAAAGCAAAAATGGAGCATCACCATTGTATATTGCTAGTCTGGATGGGCATACTGAAACAGTGAGAGAATTCATAGCAAAAGGTGCTCAGATAGATCTGCAAGAAACCAATGGAGCATCACCATTGTATGTTGCCAGTCAGAATGGACATACTGGAACAGTGAGAGAACTCATAGCAAAAGGTGCTCAGATAGATCTGCAAGACAACAATGGAGTATCACCATTGTATATTGCCAGTATGGATGGGCATACTGAAACAGTGAGAGAACTCATAGCAAACGGTGCTCAGATAGATCTGCAAGACAACATTGCAGTATCACCATTGTATATTGCCAGTCAGAATGGACATACTGAAACAGTGAGAGAACTCATAGCAAAAGGTGCTCAGATAGATCTGCAAGTCTACAATGGAGCATCATCATTGCATATAGCTATTTTCAAAGGACATACTGAAACGGTGAGAGAACTCATAGCAAAATGTGATCAGATAGATCTGCAAGACAACAATGGAGCATCATCATTGTATATTGCCAGTCAGAATGGACATACTGAAACAGTGAGACAACTCATAGCAAAAGGTGCTCAGATAGATCTGCCATTCAACAATGGAGCATCACCATTGTATATTGCCAGTCTGAAAGGACATACTGAAACAGTGAGAGAACTCATAGCAAAAGGTGCTCAGATAGATCTACAAAACAAAATTGGAGCATCACCATTGTATATTGCCAGTCAGAATGGACATACTGAAACAGTGAGAGAACTCATAGCAAAAGGTGCTCAGATAGATCTACAAGACGAGGATGGAGTGTCACCATTGTATATTGCCAGTCAGAATGGACATATTGAAACAGTGAGAGAACTCATAGCAAAAGGTGCTCAGATAGATCTACAAAACAAAAATGGAGCATCGCCATTGTATATTGCCAGTCAGAATGGACATACTGAAACAGTGAGAGAACTCATAGCAGAAGGTGTTCAGATAGATCTGCTATACAAAAATGAAGCATCACCATTGGGTGCTGCTAGTTATTATGGACATACTGAAACAGTGAGAGAACTCATAGCAAAAGGTGCTCAGATAGATCTGCAAATCAACAATGGAGCATCACCATTGTATATTGCCAGTGAAAATGGACATACTGAAACAGTGAGAGAACTCATAGTAAAAGGTGCTCAGATAGATCTGCAAGACAACAATGGAGCATCACCATTGTATATTTCCAGTCAAAATGGACATACTGAAACAGTGAGAGAACTCATAGCAAAGGGTGTTAATGTAAATTTTCAAACGAATAGAGGATGGTCTCCACTAATGATAGCTTGCTCTGTTGGTCATTCGGATATTGTTAAAATATTATTATTCAATAAAGCTGATCAAGATTTAGTTAATGAAGATGGATTATCAGCATTGTGGATTGCTCACTGGGAAGATCGTTGGTACATTTATAACATGCTGATTATGCACAAGATCTTGTTATTAAATGAGAAAAGTAACTATCAACATTCCATTTATGCAGCAGCAGAAGCATGCTAATGAGCATCTTTTTTTTTTTCTTTTTTTTTTTTTTAGTAACAACCAGTGTTTAAATTTAATTTTTTATATTCATGTTACTAATTTAATATATCTGTTGCGTAAAATAATGTGCATAGAAATTGTGAAGTTGTTTAGATACTGGTAAATTACATGGTTAGGTTGTGGAAACTATGTGAATTCATGAGTATACACTGCTTTTCACAGTGATGATGCTGTTTCTGAGTGAATTACTTTCATGAATAACATAGTACAGCATAATTTGGTTCTTGTCACCATGCAAAAAGTGTGATATACATTAGTGTATTACAATGTTAATCTTCTAGTATACAACTGGAATACTTCTTGTATTCTTCTAATATACACTATGTGCAATTTGGATTGTAAAATGTTGTTTCAGTCTAAAACCAACTAGAGTGGATGACAAAAACTAAAGCTAGCTAAGCAATTTTTATCGTAACCAATTCACTTTGAATTAGACTATTATTAAGTGAAGATATAAATGGCAAAGATTTTCTAAACTGTATACAGCAATGTAATACTTTATAATAGTTCATAGAGTATACCATCATTATTAAAGAATTTAAGGAGCAACACAAGTTTACTATATAAAACCAAGTCAATTGATGATATAACTAACTAAAGGCTAAAAACTATTTCTTAGGATACATTATGGAAAATAACAAACGAAAGCTATCAAGATCTTTTTTATTATGAATAACTAAATCTAAAAATGTCTGGAATCTCTAAATCAAAACAACACTGATCATAAATACTGTAATATTCTATGAGATATAACAGTATGTATTCTCCAGAAATACATGAGTGTGTACACATGTGTATAACTGATGTATTACATTGTTATTTTGTGTGTATACTTGAATAATAACTACATATTACACTTGCATTACTCTGCTATACTGGTGTGTGGTACACTGGTATTACATTGATATACCACTGTGTATTATGCTGGTATTACTATGCTATGCCACTGTGTATTACATTTTATTACTTTGCTATACCACTGTGGTTTACACTGTGCTATACCACTGTGTATTACACATGTATTACTTTGCTATTCCACTGTGTAATTAATGCAATAAAATAATTGTATAATATATCATTAAAAATGCTAATTATACAAAAACAATTGTTAAATAGATTTGTTCAGTTTGATAATTAGTTCTTTGCTTCTTCACTTTCAATGGAATTCCAAGGAACCAAACAGACATTTTGTATTATCCGAAATCATTGTAGGTGTGACGTCATTCCATTTTCTGTGGTATTACACCTTCACCTCTCAAATTTCTGGAACAAGAAATTATTTGAGGTGTATTATATAGAGCTAGAGTGCAGCTACGTCAGTAACTACATTAGCAAGTACCTTGTTTGGAAATACTCTTCAGTTTGTGCAGATCAATGTATTTTACTCTCTTCTGTCTCACTGTCCTACACATATTATATATAATATATATTTCATATTTAATATTAATTTATTTGTGCCATGGTACGTTCAAACTGTCCAATCAGATTGCTCAATTTGTAGTGAATATATTTTATACCCACCAGGAGGTGAATAAGTGAACCGACCAATCAAAATTAGTTTTCTGCACTTCGTATAGCTTAGAGCCATGGGCCATGGTACAAATCAGCTGCACCCCTCCGTTCGTGTAAATTTCTAATCAACCGAACATAGGGGTGTTACTTTCGGCCCTCGGTTGTGCAAATCCCGTACCAACCTCTACGTCATGGTGTAACCTATACACACATACATACATATATATATATATATATATATATATTTATAGTCAGTATAGTTTTAATACTAAAACAAAGGAATTTTACACAGACATTAAAGGCCACTTTGTTTGAAATTTTGTTTTTAATAGAGTTTAATGTTTTTGTCCTAACTTTTAAGTCTCAACACAGTGGTGATGGTTTCACTATTATTATTGATCCACATCCTTTATTCATATTGACCCTAATCTATACTCTTAGTGACCCTTATCAAGTAAACTTGCCTCTCCTAGCTACCTACCCATGAACACCTAGCACCCCTTAATTAATGTTTTATCAGTGACCCTCACCTATAAGCGGATCAGCTATTGACTCTAATCTTGAACTCTTCTCTCTTACACCACTTTCTTATGACCTTATCAATGAACAATATTTTTAGTGACCATTACCTATTAACACATCTACTTAATTTACCTATTAATAAACACCTTTTTTATTGAATTTCACTTGAATATCATCTATAAGAAAGTCTCTTTTCTCATGCTTTTTAGTAACGACCTTCAAAGTCCAGGAACTCCTGCAATAGAAGGGAGTATCCTGGGTGACATTGTGCTTCTGAGGCTGGGCATTTAAATGGACCGAATTGCAGACACACAGGGGTAACTGGAGACTAAATGTTGCTCACTAAGCTAACTAGCAAATTTAGAGATCTTGCGCTTAAACGAATACTGTCATTTAGATATAGCTAGCTTGTGCTATCTTTAATTTGACTGGGAGTTACTAATAGCCTGAGTAAAAAAAGCTTAGTCTCATGTTGCGGTTGAACCCTCTCAGGCCAAAAAAGAAAAGAAAAAAAAAAGAAAGAGGTACTATAGTTATTAAGATTTAGTGTAAACTTGTCCCAGCCAATGGGTCGCTACAATTATGATCCCTATTTTTCATTCAGAAACTTGGCACCTATGATCTAGCTAGCTCTTCAATTATGCTAGCTATGGTGTAGTGTGGACAACTTTAGTCTTTCAGAGTGAGGAAATCACTGATAATGGCTTTTCAGAAACTGATGAAGTCCATGTCCAGTAGCTCACCACAGGAACATTTGGACTTTCTGACATGAACTAACACTTAAAAAACACTTTTTGAAGAACAGACATAGATGAAAAGATCAGCACTGGAACCTGGATTGGTAAAAATTATATGCTGGATGCATGCTGCTGATGCGTGATGAATATAAATACAAGCTAGGAGGTAAGGCAGCAGCAGGACTTACTCTGATATAGCTAATAAGGTAACTGATCATACAAAAATACTTGGATAAGTAGAATAGATAGCAAATGAATACATAGCTATCAGTATCTATTGCATTTGGAATAAAAGGGTATCCAGGGGATATGGTGAAAGAGACAGATTATGTACTTTGTTAAAAAAAAGTACGACAACAAAGAATAAAACTAAAATACATTTTGTCATATCATTGTGTTTCTTTCCTTGACCACAAGAACATTACATAATTGTATTGTGAAGAACATTACATAATTGTATTGTGAAGTAAAAGAGAGTAACTCAAGCAATAAACCAATGTAGCTAATTGCCTTGCCATGAACAAAAGCTGAGTTTTCTTTAAACACCTCTCCCCTCCCCCTCTTCCTGCCAACCTTGTAAACCATGTGTTGTCTAAACTAATCATTTCTGCTGCCAATTCATTTTTTAAAGTGGTGGGTTATCGAATATAATTTTAAAATTAATTTAGAGATAGTTGTGACATTAGCCCGGACAAGAAATCAAGGTTTATTAATTCAAATTGAATTGTCTACAATTAGTATTGGGTAATGAGATCCTCAGAAGTGTGTCTAAGAGTTGGCCAGAGATAAATACTAAGCTATTGTAGTGACAGTGATTGGGTGCAGCAGTTCAATATAACGGGGTAGATGAAAGTTATTGGCTTTCATATCAACACAGCTGATGTTTTAAAGTGCTTGTAGGCCTTCACTAAAAAACATTAATTTTTTTTGACTTATTTTTCAGAAAAAGCTAGTTATTTAGGCCATGTGATGGTAAGCTATTGTTAGTAATGCCCCAATGAGCAAATAATTTCTTGCTGCCTGCAGTAGTTTCTTCATTTGTTGGTTTACTCTAGTGCTGGAATTGTAGGAGTTTCCCATAGTTTGATTGAAACTACCTGGCTAATGAGCGTCTCTTGCATGTTTAGATTTCTTATGAAAACAGCGTTTATGTAGTCAATACATACAAGCTACATATTGACTTGCATCAGCTACATATTGATGTATTGATAATACACTATATAAATTATTCTTTGGGTTTGTAAACAGCTAGCTAGCTAGCTAGCTACTCTAGTAACGTTGAGTGTTTGCACTGCATTGGTGCTTCATTAAAGTTTGTAGTTTATGCCTAGTGCAAGTAGTTTTCTGTGTGTCTAGTTTAATAATGAAGCTCTATTATACGGTCTTATCATCTTAAGCTGCCTGAGGTTTCTTCCATGGCCAACCTCTCAATTAATGCTTTCCTTCACCATACTGTCAGTTTCTTTCTGCATTCATAGAGATGCCCCTACCTTTTGTCGTGTTACTCCAATCTAAAGATCCAGAACCGCCATGTTAGTGAATATTTTTAAGCAACAATACCTCTTGGCTGGAGTTTGATAAACTGTTTCTACAAGTTTAATTTGTTTAGTGGGATCAGTTTGCATAGTATATGTTAAATTTCATGATTGCATTCTTTCACTTCTGTATGTTTATTACTTTTGTTCTGTAGTAGGAGAAAGTGAGTGGAGCTGCTTGTGATGTCTCTGACTTAAACCGACTGTATTAATGATGATTGAAGAAGTGTCAACTTTTGATCATGGAGTTACCCGACACTTTGTGTGGAGCCTGGAGAGACTTCTGTCAGTTTGTGTTCTTTGTATCATGTATTTCTTTATTCTGTAACCATCCCTTCACCCTTGTCCCAGTATGTAGTCATGTGTTTTTCACCTCTTAGTTTATTTAGTTTGCCATACAGTCTTCTAACACATTTTGGTAGATAATGTTCAGAGATTCTACATTGTCAATGTGTCGTGATATGTTCCATTTCAGTTTATTTCTCTTTTTATAACAATCTTGTTTCAATATTTTATACTCGCACATGTATTATATATTACACTACTTGAAGTTTGTATTCAACCCGCCCTTATAATTGTTTCTTTCTGAATTTCATTGTTGTTATATATATTTTTGGTTGCTTTTAAAATGGCATATACAACTTTAACACGGTTAATGTTCCCTTATTAGCCTTTATTTTTGTGACCTTGTCACGGGAAAATTGTAATGCAATGCATTGGCATCACTGGACAGAATGGGAGAGGCTCACTCTGACATAGCCACACCCTCAACTATGGCTACACACACATAGTTGTGTATGTGACTCCACTACTGTGTAGAGAGAGTTCATCCATGGTATAGTTCATGAAAGATTTAGCCTAAAATATTGGAGGAGCCTGCTATCAGCCAAATTATAAACAAACAAATACTAGTATATGCTATTAAATGATAAGGAATGGTTTTAGTTATTTCCTTCCAAACTGCCCACAATATAACTTTTTAAATAACTGCCTTAATGGTGAGTGGTGCTTCCAAAAAATATAAAATAATTAATTTCCAAATTTCTTGCCCAGTGAATAGGGGTGAATGTTGTAAATTTCTTCCAGTTCTCATTCTGACTCACAATAGTTGATTGATGATGCAGTACCGATAAATGGCAATGAGTGACAGTACACAATAATAGGATTATTATGAGTATGTGATATTAAAGAGAAAAAAAATAAATTAAAACAACATGAAGTTATATTTTCTTGTGTAGGGTTAGAACCCGAATAGTGGTCGTTCTTCAGTTGTGGTAATGGGAATGCAGTATTAAGCCCACCTCAGTTATGCCGCTGATGCAGCGCATTAGTACATGTAATTGTTAATTAACAAAGAACTGTTTTTAATCGGTGAAAGTGAATTTAAAATGCATGCAGAATAGAACAGTTGTGTATGTTGGTAATGGTTCAAACTACAGTTATCACTTTAAGCTCAACTTGATCTAATCACTTAAGGGAGGCATATTTTTCCTACTTTACCTGTATATAGATGTTCACATTTAATGGTAAAGAAAGCCTTTTTGACTTTTATTTCAAAAGGTTATATTTTTCTGATTATCATTAATGCAAAAAGCAACAACAGATCATTATATGTGCAGAGCACCCTCTAATACACTTGCCTCTGCATTTCACATAAACACACACCTCCAATTTATAGATTGCACTTATTGGTAGAAATCATAAACCAATGTAGAAGCCTATTATCCAGCCAAATTTACCTGTACCTATTAGTCTCAGGACCTACTCCCCCCACCATATTATCATTATGTGAAACATGGTTAAACAGTGAAATAGTTAATTCCAAAGTCTTTCTTCCCTCATAAATTTTTAAATTGTTATTACTTCTGCCATCCATAGAGTTCCATGTTAACAAAGTGCACCAGTTAATAACCCATTTACTGGCACAAGTAGGAATTCTAAAGCTTAGCTAAGGTGTCCACTGCATGGCTAATGTCTACCATTCGTGGACTGTTCACTGAACTCGGACTACTCCAGCGGTATCCCAAGCCTTTTTTATCCATCCAGTCGTCATCCCTCCCCTGCTGGCAATAACTCTAAACTAGAGGCCGATATCTCCAACCCTTTATCTGTGATTCCTAAACTAAACAAGCTATTGTCTGTCTACTATGCAAACTGTAGAAGCCTATTATCCGGCCAAATGGATGATCTGTGCCTATTAGTCTCAGGACCTACTCCCCCCACCATATTAGAATTATGTGAAACATGGTTAAACAGTGAAATAGTTAATTTCTAAGTCTTTCTTCCCTCATAAATTTTTCAAAAGGGAGAGGAACCGACATGGTGGAGGAGTCACCCTATACATTCACAACTATGTCTCTGTTAAATCCATCATTAGTCACAACCAATTCTGATTGATCTCGCTGACTCTCTGTCCTCTCCCACTCAAAGATCTCTTAGCCGCAAATTGTCAATGATCCTATCCACATTACCCCCACTTCAAGCACTTTTTAGACCTAGTCTTTTGCAATGACCTACTTTCAATTGAGAATTTGTCCGTTGAGCCAGAACAAGCCTCTTCTGACCATTGTTCTCTTCTTTGCTATTTGTCAGTTGTCAAACCATCATTCACACCTTATATTGGGTATTTTTCCTTGAGTATTTCTGTATCAGGAGAATGTTCAAAATTCTCCCACATTGAACGCTGCATTAAATACTCCAACA
>WLWD01002321.1_pt1 | contig 18587 bp, 9 predicted proteins | sample 6712731 | NCBI WGS metagenome assembly WLWD01 (sample SAMN12718690, study PRJNA576275) | sponge metagenome | isolation source: marine sponge | host: Mycale hentscheli | place: New Zealand: South Island, Marlborough, Capsize Point | collected 2014-11-01
GGTCACACAGTAGTGACGTTCTGGTCGAGACAAGGTGCGACTAGCGTAAGCAATGACTCTTTCAAATCCATCATTATGACGTTGGGAGAGGACAGCTCCAATGCCCACATCACTGGCATGTGTCAGGGAAACACAGTGTGGGTGCTGACACCAGGCGCTGTCGCAACTCATCAAATGCTGCTTGAGCATCCTCAGACCATAAAAATTTAGCAGTTTTCTCTGTGAGCTGATACAAAGGTTTGGCAATGGCAGCAAAATCTTTCACAAACCGCTGATCGTAGCTTGCCAACCCAAGGAACTGCTGAACCTCCTTCTGCGATGTAGGTGTAGGCCATATAGAGACTCTGTCTTCTGCGTATCCGTCTGGATGCCATCAGCACTAACAATGTGCCCCAGGAAATTCACCTTATGTAAACATAGGCGACACTTCCTAGGTTTAAGTTTCAGCCCGGCCTCTTTTAACCTGTCAAATACTAAACGCAAATTGGTCAGATGTGCCGGAAACGATTTCATACCCTCCAACTTTTCCAAAGGAGCTTCAGGGACCATAGCCACGCCCGCCACTAATTAACTAAATGAAAAATGATAAGATAGTGAATTCAATGTATTAATCAGTGAATTTTTTCATTATCAAGTGCTTACTCAATGAGACAGAGATATTGCATGGAACTTTATTCTAGTTCATCTAAGTTTTACGATAGTTGTATACAATTACCTCAAACCTTGGAAGAGATTTACATTTGATGTATCAAAATATATATCCAACATTATTCCCTACACTAAATGACTGTTCATTGTAATAATAAATTGCTGTTGCTTTTGTTTATGTATTTATTTTATAGTCATTATTATACAAAGTTTGTTGTGCCATAGCTAGAAAGTAGTAAATAACCACTACTTTACTACTGCTTTTACCTTTAGAGCTTCTCCCTATACCAGGGAATTGTTGAGGCCAGCTAAAATCATAATGGCATTGCCTTCACCGCAATCACTCATGTCAACTTCTACAATAACCGTGAATCTACTCCTGCATTTGTGATGCTGACGATCTTTTCCCATTTCGCGTAGAGACACCCTTTACCTTTTGCCGGTTAAAGTAACTTTCCGGGACAAATAGTAGTCTCTTCCGGGACCGGGGACAAAGTTAACAAATCCGGGACGGTCACGGACATTTCGGGACGGTTGGAGCCTATGCGATTTTCCTGGTATCACAATGTCATCAATATACACCAAACACGAGGACCACTGCAGACCTGCCAGCACGGCATCCATCAGTCTCTGGAAGGTGGCTGGAGCATTACACAGCCCGAAGGGCATTACTCTAAATTCAAACAGACCCTCATGTGTGCAGAAAGCAGTTTTATTCCTGTCCTCTGGGCTCACTTCAACTTGCCAGTATCCACTTAACAGATCCAGAGTGCTGAATCATTTGGATCCAGCCAGGGTGTCGAGGGTGTCATCTACCCGGGGAAGAGGGTATGCATCTTTCCGTGTAACTGAGTTGACATTCCGATAGTCTATGTAGAAACGAAGGGACCCGTCTTTATTTGGCACCAACAGTACAGGTGAAGCCCACGGACTGCTTGAAGGCTGTATAACTGATCTGCCTAACATGTCATCCAGCAGCTTCTTGGCTTCTTGGCGGCGTAGCTGCGGCATCCGCCGTACAGACTGACGAATTGGGGGACTGTTGGCAGTGTCGATTTTGTGTTGGACTTTTGCCGTACGTCCAAGGTGGCCAGAAGTGTATGATGATATTCAAGCAGTAGTGCAAACAACTGAGCCTTTTCTTCGTAGCTGAGAGATTGCTCGGCCCCTTCTACCATCTCCCAGAGCTTACGGCGATGTTCAGGTGAGAGTTCAATCTCAAACTCCTGGGAAAGTGCCAAAATAGCATGACCCTCAGGGATACTCTCTAACTCTGCCAGAGTAGTGCCCTTAGAGACTGGAACCTCCACATCTCTTGGATTCAGTAGACGGACAGGGATCTGATTTCCTTCTGGTTCAGCCAATGCTTGGCCCACCATAACCGCACACCGTTTGGATTCTTTTCCCTGGAGAATCCAAGTCTTCTGTTTGGCTAAATCAGATGTACAACCCATCACTTCAATCTCACTACACGGTGGCACCACTACTGACTCTTGCAAAATCACATTGCGGCCACAAGCACTGTTTACAGTCTTGTTTTGAGCAATGGCAACGGACTGGCCACGCGATTGAACATGGAGGACATCACTGGAATCTTTCATTTCAATGGCACACCTTTGGCTACGGAGGAAGTCACGGCCCAGAATCACATCTGCTATGGGTGTGTCAGCAACAACCACATTGACCTGGAACTTTTCTAGGGGAAGCTCTAGTATGATATAGGTGCTACCATACAAGTGTAGTGGTGTACCCTGAGCGCCGACAAGTCTGCGATCAGAAATGCCCTGCAACTTTTCCCCACAGCGTTCCCACATGTTCTTGCTCAAAACTGTAGTAGCAGCTCCTGTATCCACCAAGATGTTGGCTGGCACCCCATTTACTAGGCCTCTATCGTACAATCCATCCCAGAACACACAGACAAGGTAGGTATATTAACACTCACATGAGCCTCTTGATCTACCTCCCGCGTTTGGCTCACCGCGCAGGAGGTTGCTCGTTTCCCTGAGAACACTTGGGAGAAGGACAATTGTAGGAGATGACCTACTCCACCACAGTTCCAGCAGTCACGCGACCCTGATCGTCCAGTTCTCGTCCGTCCTCGACCACTGCCCGAGCTCGCTGCTGCATCTCTTTTAGCTGGGTTTCCATCCGTTCCATCTTTTCCATGATCATCTTGAGGTCACTTGTCCCCTGCACGGAAGATATCGCTACAGCACCTTCTTCAGAGACAGCAGTGATCCCACTAGGCATGGGCTTCGAATAGGACTCCATTTCCAGGGTTGCTCTAACAGCCTCATCAATCGTGGTGGGCTTGGTTTGCTTCACGGCAAATGCAACTTGGGGGTTGCTCAACTGCGTAAAGTACTGATTGAGTGCAAACTGTTCCTTGGCAGCATCGACGAGCTCAGGGCATGCTTTGTCAGCAAGTCTCAGTAAGTCTTCCCCAAACTCAGCCCATCCTTCTCCCTTCTGCTTCACTCTAGTCTGCAATCTGGTCTGGTAAAGGGTCTTCTTAGCTTCAGGCTCAAACATCTTCTTCAATGCAGTTTTAGCTTGGTCATAGTCTGCCTTGGAGTCATCAGGGAGTCTCATAAACACTTGACCAGCTCTCCCTGTTAGGCGGACACGCAACCACTTCAGCTTGTTGGCCCAGCCACAGACCTTGGCCACGCTCTCAAAGTGGTAGATTCAATCGTCCCAGCTCTTGTCACCAGAGAATAGCTCAGGGATCACAGGAGGCTTAGCTGCCATCGCCTATCTGCAAGCTCAGATCCTGCCGACTACGCCAATGTAGCAATGCCCGAGAGTAACAGTTCAAACAAAGTCAAATCAATCGCCAGGTTTTCGTATATATTGTGATGATGCAATTATTAATGATGTCATGATATGCGATGTTCAAATAGTATGATGTAATGTTCGAATAGTGAATATAAATCAGTTCCACATTATTAATAGAGTTCACACTTCTGCCAACTGGTAGTTTCGTTGGGTTATGTTTCATGTCCTGCAGGCAAATTTGAAGCTTTTACGATTAGGCTCTTTGTTTTGTTGTGTGTTTTTTTTGTTTGTTTTTTGGTTTTGTTTTGTTTTTTTGTTTGCTGTGTCTGTAAAAAAGAAACAAAGTGAGCAGCTGATTAAACAGTGATGTATACTAGACCTCCTTAGAAGAGATATCCTCAAGATCATAACTACACCAGTGACGCCAATTTAACAAATATGTCAGTAAAAGATGAAGCTTAGTGGCTCCTTGTTATCAGTGAGGTATATAAATTGATAGATAGCAAGTAGTGTAATATGATAGCGAGAAGTGCATGAAAGGAATTTAAGATAGCATGCTCCAACTATTCTATCAAAGAGTGGCTGTAAGGTTTCTACTAAGCACATCAATTGAAACAGCTTTTGAAATTTCAATTTGTCTATGTAGTATGGGATTTAGTGGGTGTGGCATAGTTGGTGTGGTTTAAAGGGTGTGGTTTGGGGGTCAAAGAGTGTGTGATTTGGGGTAGTATGTTTTGTCTCTAGTGTTCTGTTTGAAGTGACAGTCACACACACACACACACACACACACACTGCACTACATGGACTGTAGTTTCAGTTTATCGGTTAGTGTTCTCTATCTGAAGTTAGGGAGGTGGCAATAATTAGCAATGCTCAAGGTTTGCCATAGCACTGCTCAAGGTTTGCCGTAGCACTGCTCAAGGTTTGCCGTAGCACTGCTCAAGGTTTGCCGTAGCACTGCTCAAGATTTGCCATAGCACTGCTCAAGGTTTGCCGTACCTCAAGGTTTGGCTTAGTTCATAGTACAAATGACACAGTCACACACATACATGGGTGTGGATACCGTTGTGTAGTTTCATGAGTGTCTTCTCATTGTCTTGTGTAATTCTGTACTCTAACCTGAAGGAGTGCAACATGGCAGATGTGTTGGTGAAGTCAAGACTAACAAAGCAATAAGATTCAACAGAAAGTCACACTGCAGATACCATCTCCAAGTGTTGCCCGTGGGTATATTCCTTCATATGGCAGATAACTTACAGAGAACTTCTTGCATTGTTTGAAGGACAATTTATGTATATACGTCATCTAGAACCATTCCCTGTGGCCCCACGTAGTGAGAACCATTCCCTGTGGCCCTACATTGTGAGAACCATTCCCTGTGGCCCCACATTGTGAGAACCATTCCGTGTGGCCCCACGTAATGAGAACCATTCCCTGTGGCCCCACATAGTGAGAACCATTCCCTGTGGCCCCACATATTGGAAACCATTCCATGTTAGAAGGTAAATTGTGTGTTCCAGTCCACGAGGTCACCTTGTAGTGCCACATGAGTGAGGTGTTGGGCTGGGAGGTTAGTCTAGCCTGGTCATCTCTATCAGATGTCATGTCAATGAGCTGGGACAAGTGAACTGGCACAGAATGCAAGACATTATTTGTTCTCTACAATGTAGAAATGTCTATGGGCTTACAATGGGTACTGTCAATACATTGTTGTTGTTTTCGTTGTTTTTTTTGTTTTTGTTGTTGTTGGGGGTTTGTTGTTGTTGTGTTTTGTTTTAGTTTTTTAAGTTTTGGTGTTAATTAAAACAATTGTGACCGGCTATGAGAAAATCGACCGTTGTAACAATAAATTAAAATCGAGTAAGCGAGCGGTAAAGTCAATATATTTTGGGGGGTTTTCTGAAACCTTAACTATCAAACTAGCCTAAGTTAAAATTTTGGCTGATTTGGGCGAAAGCTTCTTTGGAAAAAAAAAGGGTTTTAGTTATGGTGGTCTACCGTTCGAATTGCACCCAGCTGCATTTGGAGAATGCTGGTCACTGTTTCTATGACAATACCCGCGGAAGCTTAAAGAAAAAATGGCCGAAGGAATAATAGCTTACAACAAAAACTCTAGCTTACCGAGTATGACTAGCAGCTAGAGCCTAAAAGCTTACCAACTTTTTCACGACGTCTTGGATGAGCAGTAAGCCATAACTTCGCACAAAAACTCAGGCCGTGAGTTCGACCTTTCCCGGGAAAATTTTATTAACATTACATAATTCTTTCGTAATAGTATAACGGTTCGTAAACGGAAATCACTCGTAAAACTTTAAACGCGATTTTCTCTTGAGTTTAATTTTTGTGCTGGAGGTAACCGCGTGGCTTTCTGAGTGTTTGTATAGCCCGCGGAGACACTCCAAGCTAAAGAAGGAACGGTAAGCGCTTTTGACCCGTTAAAACTACAGGATTACCCAATAAAAGCGATTTTTTTAATTTTGTCGTAACGGTCGGTTTTCTCATAGCCAGTCAAAATTTTATTCTTCTAGCCAAACTAGTTGGTTTGCCTCAGTTAGGTGCATGTATTTTTATATGCTATTGCAATTATTGGGCACACACATGCATGCATGCACATGTTGTTCTTGAGATAGAATTGGTAATGGTTGTCATAGTAATTTCGATATTGTTGATGCAGAGTGAGAGATGAAGATGGGCGGAGCCAAAGAAACTATCACTCACTTCTCCATCTTCATCATTGCAGTTGCACTGTTGTCTCTGGCCCCTCCCACTTATCAACAACTGGTAGTTACTCCAATTCCCGTAATTAAACTGCCCCGTGTGTGCGAGCCTCTCCGGGAGATCACGCTGTGTCAAGGTATCGAAATGTATACCAACGTGTCCTTCCCTAACATCCGTGAACACCAAACTCAGTTAGCCGCCAACCAAGAGCTGGAGCAGTTCATCCCTCTCATTGAAGTGGGCTGTTCTAACGCCATCATCCACTTCCTATGTGCCATCTATGCTCCCTTTTGCCAGTATAATCGTCCTGAGATAGAGGTAGCTCCTTGTAGAGAACTTTGTCAGTATGTGTTTGATGGTTGTGAGAGTATACTGAGGACTCAGTTCAACCTCGAGTGGCCCCCTCATTTGGAATGTGACAATTTCTTGCCAGACTCGCAGTCTGACCTTGATTTCTGTCCCCGGGATCCTCGTAATTTGACAATTGGGAACAGCACGGTCACGATCAGAACCCATGAGCCTACCACTCCCACCCCAGACGTCAGGCCTCCCATCGGAGCTACTAACCCCACAAGTACTAACCCCACAAGTAGTGTCTCTCCCAATTCTCGGGATCCTCGTAATTTGACAATTGGGAACAGCACGGTCACGATCAGAACCCATGAGCCTACCACTCCCACCCCAGACGTCAGGCCTCCCATCGGAGCTACTAACCCCACAAGTACTAACCCCACAAGTAGTGTCTCTCCCAATTCTCTTAAAGTCACGTCCTCTCTCAGAAACAAGAGCTACTCGTTCAGGGGCATCGGCAACTGTGGTGTGAAGCTTTTGATAGTTTTCTTGTACTGTCTGAGGTAAGAATCGAGTTGCATGAAATAAAACTCTCCAGAGAGTTCGTCTGTACTACTGGGAGTTGTCATTTAGTGTGTAGATAAGAGGGGATTGTGGGGCCGCCCTATGGAAGAGGAGAGAGACAGACTTCGAGAGAAGACAAAGAGTCATAGAATAGAACGTTTAGAGTAGTTGGTGTATCATTCAGTTGTGTGTCATGTCAGAGTTTAGTTCAATGTATCATAAGTATGTATTGTATCAGCCGTGCCCGGTGGGTAAAGTACTCCCCGGAAGCGGGTTCTTGAACGTGCGCAGTTCTGGACTTAAAAGAGCTGCGTAGCGTGCATTACGTCAGTCTAGTCTTAGTTTAACCCATTCACCGGCATCCACAAGCGCCTATAGGCGCTCAAGGATGACGTAATGCGGGGAAAATTTCCCCCTAAACGATAAACGCTGAAGCTTAGCTGCAGCAAGCGTCCAGAGCACAGCTAATGTGTTGTTTTATTGCATGTATATTTAGAATAGAAATAGCTACTACGTAACTAAGCTAGTCGGACTAAAAATAAACTTGACGTTAGTTCGAAAAATGGCGATAAATTTGTCTGCAACTGAGGTGGTGAATCTTATCTGCGACGACATTTTCGACTGCGAACGTGAGAGGGAAGGGGTGCAGGAGCTATATAGTTACCGCAGAGGTACTACTGTCGAGGATAGAGAGTTGGACTTGCCCGCTAAAGCTGTCATTTCATTGCCGGTTGAGGAAACTACTATAGTTTTCAACTTGAGAGCTACTAGAGCACTGTAGGTAGCGAACTTACCAGCAGCTATGTCAAAGAGGATATGGAACTTGATAACCCAGGTAAGAAAAACAGCTATTTACGCAGTATATAGGTATTTGGTTACTATGGTAACGTGCAGCTATCGGGGGGGGGGGGGGGGGATAAGAAATAGTTTTCCCAGGAACATGGCGGTAAGTTTTATTATGCCTAATAGCTTTCCCAGGAATATGGCGCTAATTTGGTCACAGCTATAATTTTTTTTTATACAAACTCCCAACAATGAGTAATGATTTGACTGAGCTACCTTTGCTCTCTGAATTACTATGGACGTCCTATTCATTCAAAGGATGATGTCTCTACTGCTGCAAGGTCTGAATATTGAGATGATGGTAATACTGATTATGTTGAAAGCATGAAGAAAGGTTGACTAAGTAATGAATGGATGAAAAATGAAGAGTACGAGTAAGAATATGGCAAGAGGGAGGAGTGAGTGTGTGCAGAGGACATGAATTGTTAGCGAAATATTCTTTTATTCTTGATGTTCTTCTGCCCAGCTATCAGTCATGCCTCCCCTGGTGTCATCAGTGAGCACCAGCATTGCTGGCTGAGATAACTGTCTATTATAACAGTAAAAAATATCTAATCATGCACAAACAATTGCTAATATTGCACTGGAACGCATACAGATCATATTGTTATGATATAGTTACATTGTGATCCCAACTTTGTGATTTGTTGCTAAGCAACCAAATTTGACCAAAAATGTTGAACAATACATGTTACTCGTTCAGGACTGATGCTGTGGAATGTCACCTAACTTGATAATCGTACTTACACGCATATTCTTCGTTTCGTCGATGTCTACACTACACGTCGTTGATGTCTTTTCGTCGATGTCTACACTACACGTCGTCAATGTATTTATGTTTATATTTTTGCATTTTATTCTTAGTTACCAGTTATTTGTTTTATTCAGTAACTCAAACGTCTCAAACTCTTATCTCTCACATATTATGCTGTATTGTGGTTCCAGTATTTGTCTGGAAATATTTTATTATTAAAATATACACTCGGACGAGATACAACGCTTGGAATTTACGACTCCAAGTAAAAGGAGCAGATCTTAAGATCTAGGTTGCGCTTGGGAATACCTAAACTGAACAGTACTTTCACGTGATATATGGTTGCTAGGTAATTTTTTAAACTCCTGATTTTATATTTATTTTTAAACATTCATATAGAAAAAATAAAAATACTGAATTTTATCTGCCGGTGAGAGGGTTAAGAATTAATCCTTTTAAAAAGTGAATTGAGTGTCTATTAAGGATCGGCTTAGCTGTACCCTGGACCTCGGTGAGCTACTGGACTCTGGTGGCAGTGATACCATCCCTTAGCCTGACGGATCTCGATCAATGTGGTCGTTATTTCCCCGTCCTACTCTGGGATACCCCCCTTTGTCAGCCTCCTTAGCGGAACTCTGAGGATTAACCTCCCGTGCAGTACCACAGGGATGGTGGCTGGAAAGAAATGTGTTAGTTGATAGGTTCCCAATGCAGACTAGCAAGCATACACCAAGTTAAGATATTCTTTATTTTAATTCCATTTGATTTGTTGTTGTTGTTGTTGTTGTTCTCTTGTGTTTAGCTGGAGCACTAGCTAGTAAATTACTGTCTTCTTTCAGGTACTCACCACATTCACTTTTATAACTTCTAATGTCGGTTTTATTTTAGCCCATGCTCTTGGAACTCACCAATCACTTCATGTGGTATTTGGGGGGCATGGTGATGTGGTTGAATAATAGTTGCATTAATTAGGTGGTTGTTGACAGACTAAACACATCAAGTTGAACTTTGTCTTCTAGTACAACACTTGAGCCAAGTTTGCTGGTTTTCATGTAGCTACGGAAATGGTATGAAGTGGAGTGGCCAGCTGAATAATTTCATAAGTTAATAGATAGCTTTGGCTAGGGGTGTAAAACAGGCGTTGATTGGTTGCCTGAAAAAGTGAGGCTAGGGCAAAAAATAATATAACAATTTAAATGCATTAAAATGATAAAATAAATGGAAATAAACTTTTTTTAAATGACAATTGAATTAAATAAGTGAACAGTGGTTCATACATAATGTCATTTGTCCAGGTAGCTAAGGTTGATAGCAAGTCCTTGATCCTAGTTGAAGTGTAGGATTTGTCTCTTTCAGCCACTTTGCCTTTGCTTGGAAAGTTTAATTGCACTCTCAGAGGAGTTGATTGCACTCTCAGGAGTTGATTGCATTCTCGGAGGAGTTGATTGCACTGTCAGAGGAGTTGATTGCACTCTCAGGAGTTGATTGCATTCTCAGAGGAGTTGATTGCACTCTCAGAGGAGTTGATTGCACTCTCAGAGGAGTTGATTGCACTCTCAGAGGAGTTGATTGCACTCTCAGAGGAGTTGATTGCACTCTCAGAGGAGTTGATTGCACTCAGAGGAGTTGATTGCACTCGGAGGAGTTGATTGCACTCTCAGAGGAGTTGATTGCACTCTCAGAGGAGTTGATTGCATTATCATAGTTAAATTACACAGACACTTGTTCAACATAGTTTTTTCCTTCCCGTTACGAAAGTATTGTTTTGAAATTGCTGCAGGTGTAAGCTTCATTATTGCTTCTACCTGTAGAGCTGACCAAAGCAGCCAAAAAGATAATAAGTAAACGAAACAATTGATTATTTCTCAGACTTCAGTACGTGCTGTTAAACACGTACACATTGGCTTCCAGAACACTACAAGTGACCAACTAGAATATTTTAAACTAGAAGTGACCAACTAGAATATTTTGAACTAGAAGTGACCGACTAGAATATTTTGAACTAGAAGTGACCAATCCATTCATTTGTAGCATAAAGTTTCTTTTCCTTATCTCATCTAAAAATGTTGGATAAAAGAAAGTGTTTATTTTGAGAACGGATGAAAATAGAAATGTGTAGTATAGCATGGCAAATTTTCTCGTGATTTCTGGTAAAGTGTCACTCATTCTAAATATGAAGTATTTGTCACAGGTGGGTTTATTTGTTTGAAGTATAAGAATCAGAATTTCATGAGCAATTTGAATATTGCAGGAAACATACTATATATTGAAACTTATTCATACTATTAAGATAGCCAGTGTAATGTAATACACTGTTGAGATAGCTAGTGTAATGCATTACACTGTTGAGATAGCCAGTGTAATGCATTACGCTGTTGAGATAGCCAGTGTATTGTATTACACTGTTGAGATAGCCAGTGTAATGTATTACACTGTTGAGATAGCCAGTGTAATGCATTACACTGTTGAGATAGCCAGTGTAATGTATTACACTGTTGAGATAGCTAGTGTAATGCATTACACTGTTGAGATAGCTAGTGTAATGCATTACACTGTTGAGATAGCTAGTGTAATGCATTACACTGTTGAGATAGCCAGTGTAATGCATTACACTGTTGAGATAGCCAGTGTAATGTATTACACTGTTGAGATAGCCAGTGTAATGTATTACACTGTTGAGATAGCCAGTGTAATGCATTACACTGTTGAGATAGCTAGTGTAATGCATTACACTGTTGAGATAGCTAGTGTAATGCATTACACTGTTGAGATAGCTAGTGTAATGTATTACACTGTTGAGATAGCTAGTGTAATGCATTACACAGTTGAGATAGCTAGTGTAATGTATTACACTGTTGAGATAGCCAGTGTAATGTATTACACTGTTGAGATAGCTAGTGTAATGCATTACACTGTTGAGATAGCTAGTGTAATGTATTACACTGTTGAGATAGCTAGTGTAATGCATTACACTGTTGAGATAGCTAGTGTAATGCATTACACTGTTGAGATAGCTAGTGTAATGTATTACACTGTTGAGATAGCTAGTGTAATGTATTACATTGTTGAGATAGCTAGTGTAATGCATTACACTGTTGAGATAGCTAGTGTAATGCATTACACTGTTGAGATAGCTAGTGTAATGTATTACACTGTTGAGATAGCTAGTGTAATGCATTACACTGTTGAGATAGCCAGTGTAATACATTACACTGTTGAGATAGCCAGTGTAATGTATTACACTGTTGAGATAGCCAGTGTAATGTATTACACTGTTGAGATAGCCAGTGTAATGCATTATACTGTTGAGATAGCTAGTGTAATGCATTACACTGTTGAGATAGCTAGTGTAATGCATTACACTGTTGAGATAGCTAGTGTAATGCATTACACTGTTGAGATAGCTAGTGTAATGTATTACACTGTTGAGATAGCTAGTGTAATGTATTACATTGTTGAGATAGCTAGTGTAATGCATTACACTGTTGAGATAGCTAGTGTAATGCATTACACTGTTGAGATAGCTAGTGTAATGTATTACACTGTTGAGATAGCTAGTGTAATGCATTACACTGTTGAGATAGCCAGTGTAATACATTACACTGTTGAGATAGCCAGTGTAATGTATTACACTGTTGAGATAGCCAGTGTAATGTATTACACTGTTGAGATAGCCAGTGTAATGCATTATACTGTTGAGATAGCTAGTGTAATGCATTACACTGTTGAGATAGCTAGTGTAATGCATTACACTGTTGAGATAGCTAGTGTAATGTATTACACAGTTGAGATAGCTAGTGTAATGTATTACACTGTTGAGATAGCCAGTGTAATGCATTACACTGTTGAGATAGCCAGTGTATTGCATTACACTGTTGAGATAGCCAGTGTAATGTATTACACTGTTGAGATAGCCAGTGTAATGCATTACACTGTTGAGATAGCCAGTGTAATGTATTACACTGTTGAGATAGCTAGTGTAATGTATTACACTGTTGAGATAGCTAGTGTAATGCATTACACTGTTGAGATAGCTAGTGTAATGTATTACACTGTTGAGATAGCTAGTGTAATGTATTACATAGATGAGAATGATTTGACAATTGTCATCAAGCAATTATGGCTACCTTCACAAGAACACGTGAATTACACAATGGATGTGGCTTATTCTGACTTTCCACCATACTCATCAGGTCCTTACTCAGTTTCTGTTCTTGCTACAAGTTTAGATTCCAAACCCTGCTCAAAGTTTACTAGATCTGAGGCAAGAATTAGTCGATATCATCCCCCTGGGCATATGCAAGTAGCTCTGCCAGATCTGGATTCATCTAACTCAGACACAATAACACTAGAATGGAAACATCCTCAAGAATTAACCAAACCCAGCATCATTAGTGAAGATGAGGAAGACAGTGCTGATTCCATGGAAGAGGATTCTTTAACACATGAAAAGAGTGAGATAATATCACATAATAGTGATGACATTAGTTTAAATTCATACAAAGATGCTTCTGACGAGCTTCCAAATTGTTTCTATTCCCTTTGTGTCAAAGGAACTCCTTTAAAGAAATTGCAAGACTTTAAAGATAGTAATATCAGTGTGAATGTTGAAAATGTCGATACCATTGAAGAATCGTTCCTTATAACTACACCTATTCAAGTAGAACCTGATTCACTAAATGTAACTCATGAATTTCATTTACAAGACATTCTCGCTCAAAGCCAGCATGAAAACCAAGCAGGAATTCTCTTCCAGTGTCAAATAGTTACTAAAGGGAGCACAATGCTACCTTCTCCAATTAATTTTTCTACCACTGCTGCAGGTGAAGTTCCAGGATTGAATGTGGCATGGGAATACTGTGCCCACGCTGTGCAATACAGACTAGAACTGGTAGATGAGAAAAATAATGTTGCTTTCTCGCAAGTGATTGAATCAATAAATGGTTCTCATGGCAAGATAAATTTAAGTAACAGTGACCTGAAAGTAGTATCATCTACAGCAAAAAGCAGCGACAGCTATAAGTTCCAGATTTATTCCGTAGGATTTGGACAAGATCTTATTCGATGTCTCAAGCCTTCAGTAGCAGATGGAAAACTTCATTTCATTCATTCCAGCATTGAATACTAACACCAGGCATACAGTTAAACTGTATCTGAAAACCCCAAGTGGAAAAATTACCTACCTTGCAGCAGATTTAATCGACTCTAAAGCCTATAAGGAAGTAAAGATGTGTTTTCATGTTAAGAAATTATGGCACTTAATAAAGTCAGGAAACTCTGTGCATGCATGGATCTACTGCTCCACAATCTTTGAAGGCTCCTTAGTCACTTATATTGGAGTTCCGCAAGAAGACGCACATGTGTTAAATTCCCCTCAGTTGAAGGGCTCCATTAGCAGCAATATCAATTACTCTGTTAATTCACTGGATACACAATGGCTACCAGTAGAAAGAGCTGAAAAATATCAGTGTGGTTTTTACTTTATCAATACTAGTGAATGTGTTTCTATATCAGAAACAACAACATGTGATGCTAACGTCTCCTTCAAGGGGCAGCAATTGGAGCTTTTAAGCAATGAACATTGCCTGTTCAAAGTTTATGTAGTAGCCAAAGAGAAGTTGGGGACTGGGGAGCTGTCACTGTTCCCTGCAATATTTCAAAGCCTCAAGAATCCCTTAATCGAAGGATGCGAAGTTATAATATTTACATCTGCTATCTTGTTTGAGTGTGTGTGGTTTAAACATATTGGCATCTACCGGCCTCTTGCTTTATTCAATCCACAACATATGTTATATCCCAGTGGCAAGCCTTTTCCAACCATTAATGTTCCTCCAAATACCTGCAATACCTTCTGGGAGTCGCAACCATCTTTATTTGGAGAAGGTAAAGCGAAGCTGTGTATTAGAATAAACTTAAAACATTCTTTCTTCTACAGGTCACTTCTATGCCCAAGACATTCTAGATATGAAGAGAAGAAAACTAAAGAAAAGGACGCTCACTTGGCAAAGACTAGATCCTTTTGAAGCATTACACAACAAACCAAAAGTCAAGTTTAGTGTGACTGAACTTTGCCTCCTTTTCTACAAAATGTAAGTATCTAGAAATTTTGTTATGTCTAAATCATTAAAAATGTATTGCGGGTGCTCCAGTGCAACAGATCAAAAGAAAAAAGAGCCACAACAATTTGAGATTGAAATTAAAATAGAAGCTCTATATTCCAAGAAAATGCCAAATAAAAGCTCTGGGAAAGAGCTTCATGAAGAACTCAAAGCCAGCAAAGAAACTGGCAAAGTTGAGAAAGAGTCTGGTGCGGAGCTTGGGGAAGAATTTCAGAAAGAACCTAGTGAAGAGCTCAATGAAGAGCGTAGTGAAAAGCTCAGCAAAAAAGTGAGGCAACAGCCTAACAGTGACATTAAAGAAGAACAGAAAAAAGAGCCGTCCACTGGTAAGTACTTTTTTATTAGTATGCATCACTAATACCATTTTTTCCCAATTATATGTAGCAAACCAAAGTCTGATTACAAAGACTAAAAATTTCATCACTAATACAATTCCTACTGCAGTTAAGAAAACTGCTAGCAAAGTTAAAAACACTTTTACAAACATCGTTACCAAGCCTGCCCACCATGAAGTATATAGGACAACTTTTACTATTTGTGAAAATCAAGGCCAGGGTGAAGCATTTCATCACCTCATATGTTACCAGAATGAGGACTTCAGTGCTATTACAAACCCTCTCATCACCATTACCATCAAGTCCACCTCACCAGCCTGCCATGAGGATTCCCATCTGTTTGTGAGGTTCTCTAATTATAGATTAGAATCTTAAAGTCAATAAATACTGTGTAGTTCAATTATTAGTTCAGCTGTAACAATATTACACTTTTTTGTTATAATCATTAACTATGTATATACATTTTATAGTATTATCTCATGTACTAGCTATTACATCTCTATTACACATCTATAGATTCTATATTATAATGAAGCACCAACGGTGCAGCTTTCAACACTATATCATTTCTCAGACCAATGTTGTACTACGGCACTTGTAACTTATCATTCATTGTGATGATCCTTTACCTATGTCATTTTTTCAATGAACTGTTGGTTTCTATAATCATCACGTGATTGTGTGTGTGCTTTTATGATTGATAATAAAAAAACATACTTTGCTGTCAATAGGTTATGGGCCCAGTGCCGGTGTTTTTGTGCTAGTGTTTTATTTCGTTGGCTAGCGGTAACCTGCGTGAGTGATGGCAGAAGTAAAGACAGTCTCGGTTATACCTCTAAATGAGAAGAATTATCCTACGTGGAAAGTCCAGTGCAAGATGGCTTTAATTAGAGATAATTTGTGGGGTATTGTAAACGAAACGGAGGTCGCTCCCGATGGAGCGGGTGAAACTCGCAGCAAGTTCTAGCTCGCAGAGATCGTGCTTTGGCGACTATTGTTTTGTCGATAGACCCTTCCTTGTTGTACCTTATTGGTGCAGACCCAGAGGATCCTGTGTCTGTGTGGAAGAAGCTGAGGGACCACTTCCAGAAGAAAACGTGGGCTAATAAGCTCGAGCTCAGAAGGAAACTGTATTCTCTTCGTCTAAAAAGTGGTGAGCCAGTTCAAAATCACGTCAAGCAGATGACTGAGATATTTGAAGAGCTGTGTCTGTCATAGATAATCCTATTTCAGATGAAGACAAGGTAGTCCATTTGCTAACTAGTCTGCCTGATTCGTTTAATGTATTGGTGACGGCTCTAGAAGCAAATTCGGATTCAGTTCTCAGTCTGGAGAACGTCGTTGAGAGTTTATTGCATGAAGAGCAGAAAATGAAAGATAAAGAAAGCCAGGATGATGAACGGAAAGTTTTCACTGTCAGAGCAAAGCCAAGGAGAGGAGTCACTTGCTATTACTGTAAGAAGCCAGGGCATTTTAAGAAGGATTGCTGGAAATTTGCTCAAACCGGAACAGGAAAGGAAGGAGGAAAACGTGCAACCACTGGAAAGGCTAAACACATGGCAAGTGCAGCAACCACGACAGTCAATTCAAGTCGATATCATGATAGATCAAGCGAAGATGAGGCATTAATAGTTGATCATGTTTTCTCAATTACCTCGAAGTATAACTGGATCATTGACTCGGGGGCTACTTGCCACATGTGCAACGACGAAGGATATTACAAGGATATCACTGTTTTGGACAACCCTCAAGAAGTATCTCTTGGAGATGGTAGAGTGCTGAAGGCTACAGCTGAAGGTACAGAGTCACTTCAAATGTTGTTAACAGATGGAACCAAGAAAAGATGTAATCTTGGAAATGTTCTCCTTATTCCGAAGTTGGCTTATAATCTCCTGAGCATATCAAAGGTTTCTGATGCTGGAAAAACTGTCAAGTTTGATGATGAGAAGTGTGAGATTAGTAACTCGCGTGGAGAATGCATTGCGATTGGTTCACGAATGGGGAATCTGTATTACTTGCAGTTCGACAGACAACAGCAGCAGCATCTGAATGTGGTGATAAACGGAAATAAAGAGCGTTTGTGGCACCGACGTTATGGTCATATGGGTGAGCAGAGTCTCCATAGATTAGTACGAGATGGCTTAGTGGAAGACTTTGACTACAATATCAAATGTGGCGTTGGTTTTTGTGAGTCCTGCATTAAAGGAAGACATCATAAGAGTCGTTTTGAAGGTAGCAAAACACATACAAGTGAGCTATTGGAGTTGGTTCATACGGACGTGTGTGGCAAAATGGGTGAGAAATCCATTGGTGGAGCTGAATACTTTATCAGCTTCATTGACGACAAGAGTCACTACGTGTGGACCTATCCTTTGAAAACGAAAGATCAAGCTTTTAATAAGTTTGTAGAATTGAAGATCATGGCTGAAAGAGAAAGTGGAAAGAAATTGAAGATTTTACGTTCGGATAATGGAGGAGAATACAAGTCAAAGGAATTTGAAGACTATTTGAAGTCTGAAGGTATACATCATCAGTGTACCATTCCAAAGACACCTCAACAGAACGGTGTCGCAGAGAGGTTCAATCGAACTGTTGTGGAATCATGTCGTTCAATGTTGCAGGATGCCCAACTTTCACACAAATTTTGGGCTGAAGCAATTTCAACCAGCACCTACTTAAGAAATCGATCTCCGACCAAGGCAGTTGATGGTATGACACCTTACGAGGCATGGCATGATATTAAGCCAAGAGTGGATCATCTAAGAGTTTTTGGATGTGATGCATACATGCATGTTCCCAAGGATGAACGTGGGAAACTCGACCCCAAATCCAAGAAGTGTATTCTTCTTGGTTATGGCCGTGAAACCAAGGGGTATAGGTTGTTTGATATCACTCGTCAGAAAGTGGTACATAGTCGAGATGTGCAATTCAACGAAGAGGAGAAGAAAGATAGCAATAATGCACCGAACAACTCTAACACTCGTGTTGAGGTAGAGCTGCAGTGTGATCCTGACCTCACTCACGATGATCATGAAGCTTCTGATGTCGCACCTACTGAAGAAAGTGAAATAGAACCGGTGGTCAGACGTTCTACAAGAGAAAGACATCCACCAGATTATTTCAGAATGCATAGCACTTGTTTGACATTTCAGCAGGACCCATCATCATTTGAAGAAGCAACAACTTGTTCCAATAAGTCTGAATGGATAAAAGCAATGGAATGTGAGATCCAATCACTGAATTGTCATAATGTCTGGGATTTAGTTCCTTTACCTGAAGGAAAGAAAGCTGTTGGAAGCAAGTGGGTTTACAAAATCAAGAAAGGATCAACTGGTACCACTGAAAGATACAAAGCCAGATTGGTTGCTCAAGGTTGCAGTCAGCAGCAAGGGGCAGATTATGATGAGACGTTTAGCCCGGTTGTTAGACTTGAATCATTTCGCATGTTGTTGGCATTGTCAATACAACGTGGACTAAAGTTGCATCATGTGGATGTAACAACCGCTTTTCTGAATGGCGAACTCAGTGAAGAGGTTT
>WLWD01000475.1_pt1 | contig 18576 bp, 3 predicted proteins | sample 6712731 | NCBI WGS metagenome assembly WLWD01 (sample SAMN12718690, study PRJNA576275) | sponge metagenome | isolation source: marine sponge | host: Mycale hentscheli | place: New Zealand: South Island, Marlborough, Capsize Point | collected 2014-11-01
CACTGCTACCTACACACATGCCAAGTGCTTAGCTTAATTTTTTTTACAACTAAAGAAAGGGAAATTAATGTCTGATCATTATATATAAGGCATCAACAACTGGATAGAGAGGGAAACTTATGTCTGAGCATGCTCATAAAGAGATACCACCAGCTAAACTGAAAAAAAAAAGAGGGAAAGTAATGTCTGAGCATGCTCACGCCAATGCACTGGCAACTGGAAAAAAGAGAGGGTAAAAGTCATATTTCTGAGCATGCTCTTAAAAAGACACCAGGTTCTTTTCATGAGCATGCTCAGACATGACTTTCCCTCTCTTTTTTCCAGTTGGTAGTGTGTTTTTGTGCTGGAGGATGGTTAGACTATCCCTCTCTTTTTTGCTACAGTTTGTATCTATTTACTCTAGCTATTTGAAGTCTAGTTTGTTCCAGAAATATAGTAAGTTGTGTGTTTATAACACATAAACACAGCATAATATATTTGTAGTCATTTTTTTGTTGTTGTGTTTGTTAGTGGTTTAATTACAGTTTTTACCATGTGTAAATAATTTGTATTGGGGGATGTATATTTGTATGTTTGTGCACTTTTATAGGAAGATTATGTTTTTGGGTTGTTTTTTTTTAATGTATATGTTCATTTTCTATACAGCATAGCAGGTGTCTTTCGAAAAGAAAAATGCTTTTTTTTTTACAATTTTTTCATTGCGTTTTGACTAAACAGTTGGTACCGTCACATTAAAATTTTTACTAGTCAAGTTCTCGTTTCAGTTGATTGACAGCTAAAAGCTAGAAACTCTTCCACAGCTATATCTGCAAGCTAAGTCTTGTACTACCCTCTAAATGCTATAGAGGTCATGCTAAACTGCTTGCACAATAAAAAAAAAAAACTGACTTGCTTCGATTAAGCATACTGACTGGATTTTCGCTGAACTTGCTGCTCTGACAGGTCCCTACTTCTTAGTCTTTCTACCAGCTACAGTTGGGTCTCTAGTAGTGAGAATATCTAAGCCAATGATGACCCCAACATTTAAAATAGCATCATTTTTTACATTCCTGAAAGTGGCATATGGTAAACATTGAGCATTTAAAACTATATTTTATCAACTGCCGTAACATTTTCTCTCTTTTTTCTTTTTATACAATAGCTCCTTCAGTGCAAAAAAAATTGTTCTACTGAACAGAATTGAAAACCTATCTTTTCTGGTGCCTACTCAGGGTTTGATACAGGATTTTTTGCTAGGGGGGGGAAAGTCAAATAGCGACCTTATAGTTGTATTTTTTTTGTCCTTCCAATACTAGTAAGGTAAGGAAATTAAACTTATTTTATTATATTTAGGCATTGATCAATTGATTACCTCTAATAAACAGCTTTGTTCATTTTGAAAGCTGAATATCTCTGACATTAATTAAGCCAGACTCCTAATAGTTTGAATGGAGTAGGTGTATCATTTTATGGATCACCAGTTCCAGTTTGAAAGTTGCTTTTAGCACTGGTCATTGTGAAGCAGCTGCCTGGTTGGTAAGGGTATATTAGTTGCTTTGGCAGACTGTAGAAGTTGCTGAGTAGTAGCTAATGGATATCAGAAAGTATTTTAGGAAAAAGAGACCTTGTGGCTCCAAAGGAAGTGAATCTGAACCAAAAAAATGCAAATGTGATAGCTATGAATCGGTGGAACACAAGGAACAGATTCGAGCAGTGCAGCAGAGAGAGAGAGTGAGGAGGTGAGGGAGGAAGAGAGAAGAGGTGAGAAAAGAAGTGCAGCAGAGGGAAGAAGGGCAGCAGAGGGAAGAAGAGCAGCAGAGGAAAGAAGGGCAGCAGAGGGAAGAAGTGCAGCAGAGGGAAGGAGTGCAGCAGAGGGAAGAAGTGTAGCAGAAGGAAGGAGTGCAGCAGAGGGAAGAAGAGCAGCAGAGGAAAGAAGTGCAGCAGAGGGAAGGAGTGCAGCAGAAGGAAGGAGTGCAGCAGAGGGAAGAAGAGCAGCAGAGGGAAGGAGTGCAGCAGAGGGAAGAAGGGCAGCAGAGGGAAGAAGGGCAGCAGAGGGAAGGAGTGCAGCAGAGGGAAGGAGTGCAGCATATGAAGAAGGGCAGCAGAGGAATGAAGTGCAGCAGAGGAAGGAGTGCCAGCATAGGGACAAGGCATCCGAGGCAGGAGTGTCATCAGAGGGAAGACGGCATCATAGGGAAGGATTGCAGCAGAGGGAAGGAGTGTCGCAGAGGGTAAGAAGTTCAGCAGAGGGGAGAGTGCAGCTAGGAAGAGGTCAGCAGAGGGAAGAAGGGCACAGAGGGAAGGAGTGCAGCAGGAAGAAGTCAGCAGAGGAAGGAGTGCAGCAGAGGGAAGAAGTGCAAGCAGAGGGAAGAGTGTTCAGCATGAGGCGGAGTGCAGCAGAGGGAAGAAGTGCAGCAGAGGGAAGGAGTGCAGCAGAGGGAAGGAGTGCAGCAGAGGGAAGGAGTGCAGCAGAGGGAAGGAGTGCAGCAGAGGGAAGGAGTGCAGCAGAGGGAAGGAGTGCAGCAGAGGGAAGGAGTGCAGCAGAGGGAAGGAGTGCAGCAGAGGGAAGGAGTGCATCAGAGGGAAGGAGTGCAGCAGAGGGAAGAAGGGCAGCAGAGGGAAGAAGTGCAGCAGAGGGAAGGAGTGCAGCAGAGGGAAGGAGTGCAGTAGAGGGAAGAAGTGCAGCAGAGGGACGTAATATAAAGATGAACATTGGCGGAGGCAATCCCAAACTAAGCTCCAACCTAAAGCATTCAAAGGCTAGCCTGAAGAAATTGTACAAATCTAGGCTTACCTACAAGAAAAGTTGGGAGGAAAAGTATTTTTTGTATGTTTTAATAAGTATAGGTGAAAATCCTAGGGGGGGGGAAACTCTGCTCAGGGGGGGGGAAATCCCAGGGTTCCCCCCCCCCTCTGTATCAAACCCTGCTACTGTACATTATTTTAGCACAGGAAGAAACAGCTCATTCTCTCTTATTATGTGTTTGTGTGTTTGGAATATCATGTCATTATTTGTGTTTGTGTTGTGTGCACATATTTACGCATTGTGCCAGTTGTTTATTTGTGTGTGTTTTTTATTTTTTATTTCTCCGTATTGTTTTTTTACTATTTTTATATACTAAATATTGTATTATATATAAGCATTGTGTGAGAACTTGTATGTTTGTGTGTTAGTATGTCACGCAGTTGCTATTGTTATGCGTGTACATTTCTGTAAATTATAGAGTAAAATTGTTTATTTGTGTGTTTGTTTACATGGTTCAATTACAATATTGTTGTTTGTTAGTATTTTATGTACTTATTTAGAGTTGTATAGAATGTTTATATAGCGTATAAACTGCTGATATAGGAATAAAATTGTTTGTGTCGTTTAAATAGCACTTAAATGCTGTTTTTTTGTTTGTTTGTTTATCACTTTAATTATATAATTGTTTATTTATTTGTATTTAGAGAGCTCTCCGTCCTCCAGTCTCTCTTCACTGGGAGCACTGCCATACATGGAGTAAGGATGTCGAGCCTGCACAATGTGCAGTACTACAGAATACAGTCATAGTTATGCATTGGGATTATCGCACACTTCACATCTCTACTGACCTACACTCATGGACTACTACTAGTGCACCATTTAGATTCTCATCCCTAACTACCTACCAGTCTAAGTTTGTATTGGTTGGTGGAGTGCATCCCTCCACTCATGAACCCACTAACTCTCTGTTGACTAGTACTACTGGTCTAGACTGGGAGCCATCGCTACGTGCCATGCCTACTCGTCGCTGCATAGCATCATCAGTTAGTGGAGGATCACCGGAGGTCCTGGTCGTGGCTGGTGGGCATGGCTCACATCGCAAGTACTTGGACGTAGTGGAAGTTCTACTCAATGACCATTGGACGACTGCAGACTCACTTCCTTCTTCATGCATTGGCATGCAATCAACATTCCATGAAGGCAACTTCTACTTCACAGGAGGACATGGCAAGTGGAAGATTCTGTTTATATGCAGTTTAGAGTCTCTCATACACTGTTAAAACGGGAGTGTTACAGTTACACTTCACCAGTGTTAATGAAAGGTGTAAAAACAGCAGAGTAACAGTAACACTATCACAAGTGTTACCTGAAGGGTAAAACGTTGCAGTGTAACAGTAACACCTTCCTCAGGGTTTACTGAAAGGTCCAAATGTTGTTAGTTGACTATTAAATGCATTTAACTAATTGTTTAGTTAACTTCTTGCATTATATTATTAAGCAAAATTAGAAAGCTAGGAATTGTTAAGGATAACATGGCTGATGATTAATTGAAGAAGAATCCCTCATAAGCGCCAGCATATCCAGTGTGCATACCACTGCACAGTTTTATAACTGGTGTAGTTTTTTGCTTGATCACTCAGGTCCCAGGTCCTTCCAGAGAAAGACACAATTAGATAGTGACCCCACCTTGAGTTTATAATGTCCCTCCAACGGCATTGATGAAAATGTAGCTACGTTAAATATTTGTTAGGCTATGTACTGTTGCGTAGACATAGGCGGCTCTGTGCATCGTGAACTACCGCCCTCAGGCCCTAAGTACTTCGCTGCGCTAGACGCTGGACCGTTAAAATAAGGCTGTTTCCTCCCCAGCAGCCTCGCAAAGATACTGCATTATCTCATGGAAAACCCTTTTCCAGTTACGTGTAGGTAAGTATCGCCAGGTTAAATAAGTTAAAAACGCTTTACCATATAAGTAAAACTCTCGACTGGAAGTGGTAGTCTACACTATTGTTGCGCTCTAGCTACTGATTCGTAATACGGTACGCTACTGTGTCTTGGTGAACTTGAAGGAAGCTTTCGCTATCTACCCTGGCTTATGCTTCTGGGTAAGTAGTTTTATAGCTAGCAGTTCTAAGTATTTTAGCTGCACCGCCACGGGGTCACCCAGGTCATTTTTTCCCCTGGTGAAGTTGTGTTTCTTGAACAATTGTTTCTAAGCTAATGAATGAAAATAAAGAGCAAGGGTGGCCTGAATTATGATAGTGATATTTTGTGGATGACAAGGGCTCGTCAGTTTGTTTGTTCCATAGTACTCTTGAAAATTTTCATTTCTTTGTGAGAAAGTGTGGGTGCATGTTGGAATGGTTTCTAGTTACTGAATTATTCTAAAACATGCTCCACCAAAATTATCCTCACTCATAGCTTTTTCCCATGGCCCTAACATCCTTTAGTGTGCTCCTGGACAATGAAGGGGAGATAATCATTGCATACACCTCAACATATATTTTCTACTTTGTTTTAGGCCCATGGTTTCATGTAGTCTCGCTGGCCAGACCCTTTACCTAATCGCTCTGCTCAGAAGGGTCTGGTTACCCTAACGTATCCGTTTGGTATCTTTCCCCAGGATTCCGGGGGAATGTATAAAATGTGTACGTCTTAGGTAAATTTAAATGTGTGTGGGCGTCTATAAAATGTGCGTACAAATATTTTTAGCTAGTCCCACCAGTGTGCAGTGATGGGAAGAAAAAATGGCCATTTTTCACATGCAGTTCATAGAATAAGACTAGGACAAGTCATAGGAGCCATGACAACCACTAAGGCCATAAGCAACTTGGCATGATACAGTATAGTATTGATGACCATTACCAAATGTAAGTCTTATGACCTCATAGAGGTAGTTGCAGGTCTACACGATGTGAGTTAGGGACTGGTAGACAGTTAATTTGCTTTAAAAAATTGACAGACAATGTTGGTTGGTGGTTGTTGTTGTTGTTTGTTTGTTTGTTTGTTAACCCTAAGCGTGCATGCGCAAGAGGGTAGTAGTAGTTGCCCTGTCAGTCTGTCTGTCATGCTCTGATAGTGTAGTTTGCTTCATGCTCAGTTAAGTTAACCGACGGATTTGAATGAAGTGAAGTTCACATTGAAAAATTATAACAGTGAGTGTTTCTGGCTAGTTTAGCTTCTCTTATGAAGACAGCATTTCCATGTACTGTTTTCATTGCTTGAGCTATATTGATGCCTCATTAAAATAGCTAACAGATTGCTTTGTTCTTTTTGAAGGAGATTATATTATTATAATAGCTAGGTAATGTTTAATAGCACTGAGGGTTCGCACCTTTGGTGCTTCATTTGTTTTGTCTTCTGCTGTAGCTCAAGTACGCAAGCACACTATCATACACACCCACTCATATACACAGTCCTAGGGGAAAAGGCTTGTGATGTGCTTCAGTTAAAAAAATTGACATATAAGGTGAAAGGGTAAAAATTCATCTTTATAAAAATCATCGTGCACAATTTGTTCAAACAATTTACACGGCCGACTTTTTTAAATTAGCGTACGAGACCACTCACGGCAATTTTTGGGACTTAAAAAAAAACAAGCTTTTCCAAGGAATTATTGCGCTGTATAAATCCTAACTCTATATAAGACTTGCTTACTAACAAAAGAAACAGGAAGGAACCTAAGAAGCTTAACATATAAAGCAGCAAATGTATATTTATTGTTTGTTCTTAGCTAGTCAGCACATGTAACACACAACACTCTCACATGCACTCATTCACTGGATATACCAACACAAGATTTACATTGTAATCTCTTGGTAGCTTGGGCAATGAATTTTCAAGTATGAGCAGTGATGACAAACAGCGCGTTGTTAACCAAGGTAACCAATGAACACAACAAATGTGAGTCAAAGTACAAAAGTTACATATATACGTCCAAGCATATATGATATATACAATAATATATCCTTGATTTTTTGTGTTGTCCCTGATAGTGTCTCGCTCGCTGCCAATTATTGCATATATAATTACCACGGTTGAGCTTTGTATGTGTGTGCGTGTATGTGTTTGCATGACTTTTAACTTCATTCTCATATTCTACCACTGCTCTGCATTTTATCACATGATGCCAGGAATGATTCTCTCTAAGACAGTTGCTAGCTGTTCAGCCTTCATGGCTTGAAGCCGTAGTACTAGTGGCTGGACCCATCGGTTTTCTTCCTAACCACAGTTGTATGGTATTGTTCTATCTTGTGTAAAAAACCAGGGTTTTTTTCAGGTGGGGGGCTTGTACATCTCCTTAAATCTAGTTTGCCGCCCTTCCCCCACCCCTTAGGGATTAAAGACATCCTAAAATTAATTGTACTCAATATTTACAAGGAAAAAAAATAGAATACATTGAGATATGATTTTTTTTCTTCCAAATGTCAATTAGTCATCATTAGATAACTGTGGCTAACCGAAATCTTAGTCTAATTTAATCAGCGTCATTTGTAATAAACTTCTTTCCGTATGAGCAGCGTAAGGCAGACTGTGGCAAGTGCATTGGGGATGCTTAGCCTGTATTATCTATTGTGCTGCTAAATAATGACACTGAGCAGTAATGTCTTTTGGGGCTAAGGAAATGATTTCTTCGTGATTTCATCAATTGATAAACTTTTGTGGCTTTTTTGGTGTCCAGGGGCATGGAAGATTATTTGGAATAGGGAGGCTCCACTGCACTTGAGTTAGATGGGGAAGTACTTTGCTTCCCTTTGCTCCCCTCCCCCCATTATCCACATATGCACACACACACACACACACACACACATATCCCAGATATTAGTTTGACTTTCGTGGAGACATTTGCCCCAATTTTTCATAAAGTTTTTGTGGTAGTTAATATAAATATAATATAATATGGAAAGTGTAAATTTTAACAACTTCTACTGTACTAAACTAGCCTGTTTCTCTAAAAAAATAATGTCTACATGTGTTGGAATTACAAGCACGAAACACAAATCCGAGAATCTTGAATTATGTTGAGCTAGTTTTACTTGAGACATACACTTTCAATGTAGGAGTGTGAAGTAGCAGGTGTAATAGTGCAGTGACTACTCCACTGGTGTACACGTGATGACTCCTGGACGTCAAAACTAGAGGTGAGGAACTCTAGAATGACTTCTTAACTCCACTAACAAGAAAGAGGCCTTTTGAAATTATTTTTTTATTTACTATTATTTATTACTCATTTTAATTGACTTGTGGATATTTCCATTTAATGCACACTTAGACAACCTGAAATATATAGGGAGCGACTTAGAGTCTGAACTTTTAGAACTCTTGTCACTTCATTTACTAACAGAATAATCCTTTGAAACCATTTGTATGTGTGGCCGGACACACATACACACACACACACACACATTATATTGATTCAACTCTTCATTTGTGAAGTATTGAATTCAAATGAAAGGTGAAGAGTTCCCGGATCATTTGGTCAATGACCTGACGACAGTCATGCACAATCACCTGGTCTCACACACGCACACACATAGCTACAGTAGTGAAATAAGTGAAAGAAGAAAAGTAATGGTACACATGATAGTTAGTCATTTGTTACACAGGGGCTGAAGTCAAGTATTTCTATGGTCCTGTGATTTCCAGATAATGTAAGATTCATTAACCCTTTCACCGCCAAGTTTATGACGACCAGTTCGGTAACATGAAAATGTAACTAGTGATGTGCTTGAGCACAAATGGCGAGCGAGCCTAATACTACACTGGAGTGTTAAACGTTTGGTTTTAACTTCTAATATTCAAGCTACTAAAAAAAGTGGAGTTTTTAAATCATGTATTATATGGTAAAGGCATTCAATGCCATAGTAACCACTCCCCGAAACTATTTGAATTGAAACAAATAAAACAAGTCACGTTCTTTAAACTTTTCTTTGGGATATTCTTAGTAATTGTTGTAACGCACAATACTTTTTCACATAACTGAACATACGTATGCAAGACTTACCTTCATGGTAAGTCTAGTTGACAATGAATATTCAAGTAAATACTGTTGCGTAGGGCTTATAACTATGACAAATAGCGTATTAACTTACCACCGCAACTAACTCGATAGAAATGGAACTCCAGTAAGTTTTTTAGTTTAAACTGCACCCACAAAAAAATTCAAAGTGTCAGTAAACAATTCAATTTCTAGGGTGATACGGGTAATGATCGTTAAACCGGAGGATACTGTTTAGTGATGTTTGGGACGGGGTCGAACGCTGAGTTAACTCGAAAATACGAGAGGGTCAAAGTACATTAGAGTTAACTTTTGTCTAGAAGTAGTGTGGCTGTCCATGTCTTACGAGTCACTATAAGTCTTAAACGAGGAGGTCATGTATTAAGGGGCGTAGCTGGGGACATGTTTCGCTATAAATGAAAAATGGCTGACATGCCCCCTTTTGTTAAAATATTGGTGAGGCCATTGCCGTACCTGTTCCAACTCCCCTGTGATATGTGACTCGAGTAACTCGCCATCATTTGGCTAATATTATAGTCCTGTAATCATTTTATGAGTGCATACATATTATTACACCCTGAGTATACTTGTCTCTGCCCACTTTTATCTTATATTGCCACGCACTGTATCCATGTGTGTCTTTGTGATGCGTACTCTATAACCAATTGAACGTGTCAATCTCTACTGGCATTCACGACCTGTTGGTACTCATTCCTATAGTAGTATTATGATTTAGTACAATACATTCTAGTAAAGATGTAATTGCAATAGATTTTTAAGTAATTATATGCACTACGGGCTGTTCAATTCTATTTAGTGCACACTATATGCACTTGACGTTATATAAGAGTGAAACTTAGTTTAAAAAATTGGATTTTTATCGCTAATTCTTTACACATTCAGAATATATTTTGAAATCTTGTGTACATATACACGCACACACACATGTGCACATACAGGTGTGGTGAGTATACTGTCAACGTGTATACCCATTTTGTGCTGTAATGGGCTTCCTGTATCACCTAGGTGAATAATGATTTGGTGTAAGAAGATAGGAGTGGTTTGAGCATATAGGTGATGGTGTGTGCATGTGTTTGATAGTGTTCATGTGGTGCACAAAAGTATCATTTCCTCCATTGTACAACTTATATTTATTGGATAGCTACACCCATACGTAAGTATATATAATGCCCATGTTTGCTAAGCTGATCTAGCACTCAGCTCATCCCATCTAGTTTTTAACCCTTGGCGCACATGCATGATAGGGTTGCAGCTCAATTTGTCTGTTAGTCTGTCAGTCTTTCTGTCACACAACAACAGATCTCAAAGACAGTGGCCTTCCAAAGATTGAAGAAATAGGCATCACAATGTTGTACTGGGCAGTTTATGTTGCTTTATGAAATACATATTTTGACAACTAAAACATTAAGCATCAGATGACCAACTAAAGTACATTATGATTAGTTGTTGGGGAAACTGGGCTAAAAGTCGTATGCATTTCACTGGTCATTATACATACTCAGAGTGGATTATTACAGTTGGCCATTGGATATCTGCTGCCCAAGAGTGCTTGATATCCAACCAAAACAATAACTGGTCGGCTATTTAGCTGGCCAAAGAGATCAGATCTGGTTATAATCTTAACCTCCTTTGCCGTTCCTTCAAAGTTCAATGCGAACAGTTATGGTTCAATCCTGACATGGACACCTTTTTATTTTATTTTATTATTTTATTTTTTTTAATTTATTATTATTTTTTTTTATTATTTATTTATTTTTTTTAACTGGGCATTCTTCTTTCTTTCTTCCCTTTTTCTTTGACTCTTGCTTCTAGTTTTAGTTTATGATTTTTTTTTGATTTTTTTTTGCTTTATTCCAGATTTATTTTCCCCATTACATTGATGCACCTCACTCAAACTCAGTTCTAAATTATAGTTAGATCCAGTGTCCATGTTCAATAATTGAACATCCTACACTTGGTAACATAGCCCAACAGTATACTTCAGCATTAACTTTCAGTGACCTACTGCACTCACAACAAGCTAAGGCCATGAACAAGACAATATACTTTTTCACAGAACTATTGACACAATAATGATTAAATAACAATCAATTCTTTAAATATGATTGATCAATAATATGAATTAATTTTACTCATTTTGAAGCTTATTAAGCAATACCAATATGTAATACGTGTCCCACCACAGTCTGTAAAGCAATGAAAATATAGTAACAGTTGTCATACCAGATTTTTTAATATCAGACCAAGCTTAAATTGTTCTGACGATTGTCTGAGCATTGATGTATAGTTATCATCCACACTGCATACATACATACATTCATATTATACTTATTTTTTACCGCACACTAGCGCAGTAGGGTAAATGAAAGCATTCGTTTAATTGTCCGTAATATATTATATTACATGCTCGATATCTTCACAATAGTATTTTTCAAATTTATGACCCATGACATATTTCACGATATCACACGCATTGCACAAGCTCATTACCTTCAAATACACTGGTAGTAGCAGTCGCCAATCTTACTAGTTCCCCAGCTATCTTTCTCTACAAGGACTATCTATCCAGGTCAAAGCAGCCGCTATACATTGGCTAACAGTGTGGAAGAGCCCCTTTTGAACTAACACTGCCAACTTTACAAGCTTGGTTTGCAGTGAAGATATATACATATCTAGTATAGAGTATACACAGGTGTAACAAGATATTTCATTCTCAGGCTTTATTTTCGCTCATCTTTGGCTCATGAAAATAGTCAGCCTGCTCATGAAATGTCTCACCACATCACACTTGACTCATGTAACAATTATTATATGTGTGTGTATTGTATGTGCGTAAGTTTGTGGACAACTTTTTTTGCAAAACTTGAATTTTATGAATCAAATTCTTAAAATTTTGCCCTAATAAGTATTCTTGAAAATAACCACTGTGATGTTCCAAATCAATGTTTACTCGCAGCACTATTGCAGTTTGGATTTTGTGTCTGTTGTTGCTGCCTGAGCCAAATAGCTGAGAGTTAGGCAGCAGTAATTTTGGAATCAGCATGCAGAGAGTCTCACACTCAATTAAGACTGCTATTAGTGACACGTACTCAATCATTGGCAACTCTTCACCACAGCTATTCCACCTCATGCAGAGGTCCTTTTAAACACATTGCATGGGCATTATATGTGTGTGTTTTGTGTGAAATATTATTTCTATTGTGTTTCAACTAAGGCAAGACTAATGGTTGTGGTAAAGGTACACAGTTGTAGTCATGAAATGAGTGTATACAATTACACCTTAACTGGCATATTATTTTGTAGGTTAATGTGGCAATCTTTACTAATTTTTTGTAACCGTTCCTATCAGTCCACTGTTAATTGCATCTGCTGAGTTATTGTGTATCAACTGTAGCATACTTAAAAAAAAAAAAAAAGCTGTAGCACTCACATCCGGTGCTCACCTGTTAAATAACCAAAACCTCGCTTGGTTTCAATCGAACTGTCAATCTCATGTCAAGGTAGGTGGTCTCAATGATCAAAGGTCACCTTTATTCTATATATTAATAGATGGATATTTTTAGTTTATCAAGTGTTCTAGTGCATATCTGAGTATTCATAATTGTGATATCAACATTAATGATCCACCAAAAATGGTATATATACATACTTTTTATTCTGTGTGTGTTGGTTGTGTATGTGTGGACAAAAAGGAAATCTCCAAGGGTTGCTGGTGCAAAAGCAAGATCATGGTCCGAGATGATGGAGGGACAGGACGTGATTTGAATAGAGAGAGTAGACGTGGTACATGACCGCACAGAACAGGAGTAGCTGGAGGGGAAAGTGAATAGCAGGACTGGAGAACAAGGCAAAGAGAGGGCTGGAGAAGGAAGAGCAGAGGAGGAAGACTACTGCTCAACTAGATGTACATGTGCCCATAAAAAGCCATTCTTGCTAACGGATCTTCCAGACCAAGGATGAATTGCCCCCTACCCCCCCCTCAAGATGACTGAAAAAGACGCTATGAACATTCTAGCTTAATTTGTTAATTTACACCTGTTGTCATGCATTCTATCATATCCCACTTTATTTGTACGCTTCTTCTTGAACTCACAATCATCAATTTGGTTTCATGTCATCAATTTGATTTCTACTATACTGAGACTTTGATACACTATGGTGGTTGCTATAACTTTATCAGATGTAAAGAAGAGCACTGAAGTGCAACCCTAGCGAAATTCTAGTAATAATAACATACCCTATGCTGCGACCAGTGAGGGGACCATATAGGTTTCGAATAGTTTTTTTTTTAAAGTTATAATACTGGTCTCTTGGAATGAGATGTATGAATAATATACTGTCGTTATACCGCCTTATAATGGTTACGAATTTCATAACCGGGCATGTGATTCAAGAAAAAATGACCTGACTCTGAACAACAGCTAATACACATGAATGTATCCATTATTAAATATACTTACAAAGACCAACCTACTTTCTTTAGGAGTCATGCTCAGGCATGTAGCCTTTAGTGTGTTGTAACTGGATACAACACAATTTGCATCATAGCATAGTTCAGCTTGAAAGTAACATCTTAGGCAATGCATTAAAAGTACTGCTTGTCATATGAGTAGCAGATGTTTTAGTTGAACTCATGATCACTTCAAGCATGCAGTAGAGCTATAAAACTTTCACTATATCAATCGCTAAAAACTATATTGAACGAACTCTTAACTTTCTAACATTAGTAACAATTATCAATTAAATGATAATAATAATAATAATAATAATAACTTTTAAATTATTAAAAATCCAAGGATGGATAGGCACAACCCAAAGTGGCTGTGGCATTCCCAGCTGAACTGCCACTGAGAGTTTCTGGAGGAGGTAGCTAGTACCACATAGTTCACTAGTTGCCAGAGACACATCTGCCTAGTGCTTCCTCCCCCCAGACTTTCTTGTCTTATGCAAAAGCAGCCACACAACATGCTTATCTGGTGACATGACTCCTGTAAGAGTGTCTGGACAGGTGGAATAATCCTATATAAAAGGTTTTCCAGCACTCCATGGCACTAAAGCCATGCAATCCGGTCATTTACCATCGGATCTGGAAAAGCCAGGAGGTTTCAATCTGGAGGGGATTTTAGCTGCTGACAGAGTGAGGTGGATGATCTCATTTAAAACAGTTTATTTAGAATGTCTGCCTACACTGAACTTGCAGCTCAGCCCATGAGTCCCAACAGGAGATATTTGCATGAATATTTATAAAAGATAATCAACTGAATGTTGACAGGTTTATCAGAACACTTTAAAGAGGCTTTATCTTGAGAGAGGGCAATACATATACATATATGTCTGCAGTCTCACAGTCTTCCCCCCCCCCCAAAAAAAAAAAGCTAAACGAACTGACAAGCTTAATACTGTCCCACTTACGAAAGATCAGTGAACTTTCGGATTGTTTTTTAAGTAACTGTAACTATAACAACAGTCCACGCCTTCTAAGATTGGCCATGCAACCGCGTGCGCTCTAGATGGAGTTTGCTAGTGTGGCGACCAGTGATAGACTGCGATAGCAACGCTAGAAGAAGGTTAGAATTTTTTTCGTGGGGAGTTTGAAACTGCGTATGTGCTAGCTCTTGTGAGACTAGTGACTGTACGAGCATTAGTGTTACTTTGGCTCTTGCTAATAATAGTAAAATTTGGTACCCTGAGCTTTCTTTATTATTTGGATAGGCGATATAGCTAAGATAGTAGTGTTTAGTTTTCTAGTTGCACTTACGTTTAATATTTTAATGTGTATCGTGTGTATGATCACACACAACATGAAAGGTTTCATAAAATAGTAATTTTGATTGGCACTAAGCGAAACCTATCTAGTCTATCCCACTCAAGAGATATTGAAGTGTAGTAGAGCTTAAGGATGCTAAAATAAACTTTAATAGTGTGTTTTGCATTATTTCTAACAGAGCCAGGTTTAAATGATCAGATAGAAATTAGCTAACTGTAATAGAAGCTTTGAAAAAATTAAGATCCAAAAATATCTGATGATTTACGACTGAATTGTTGACTAGCCAGTTAAACATTAGTAATAAGAAAAACTATTTTGTTATTATTAGTTTTGCCAAATACCAAGATGGTCTCATTCTACCGTTAAGTATTAAGAAAAGAAGAAAAATGAAGGAAAAAACCACTTGCAAGCTGCTGTAAGTATGGAAGCCTGTATTGTAGTGTAGACTTCCAATTTTTTTTTTAAATTTGTTATTGTGTATTACATAACTTGAAATATTCACTTCATTACTTTTATAATGTGGCAAACCCTGGTAAAATTTTCAATATTAAAAATGTTGTAGCTATTTAGTTGATTGACATCAGGTGAAACTGTAAAAACTGCAGTAGTTTGAACTGGTACACATGCATCGATTATACATAGGCGTGCAAATTTAACTTGGAATAGTGTTTACAATTTTTTATATAGATCACTTATTCTTCACAAGTTGTATTGAAACCACATTTTCTTGTTTCTCATCAGCTATATTGGAAATTGGGATATGTAGCTGACCTATAGGAAATATATTGAAATGGTATATAACAAGTATATATGAGGTAGTAGGGGTGTGGTTAAAGCAGTGGGCGTGACCTGCATGATAAATTTTGAAGTGGCTGTATCACCCAGGAAGGTGCAGATGAGAAACAAGGTATTTAGTTTGTTTGGCCTAAAAATAAACTAAGACTTCATTCCATAAATGAGGAGGAGGTCTGTTGTCAAGTTACGTTTTATTATTATTTGTTTGGTACACTAATTCAGCGAAGCGAAGTAGTACGGTGTTGTACAAAATTCCAGTATAGAGCCCAGCTTTAAGTTATAGCCACGTTTACAGGCAACAAAGGCAGCTGTACCTCATAATTGTCTTGCCATGATGCTCCTGCATTAATTTTGTGACCTGTGCTAACATTTGGTGAGAAACTCGTAATACCATGTGACTACAATTGAAATATTGTCTCTACGATATAGGGCTTTTGTCAAAGTGCAATGATAATATCGGTATATCTCCCAGCTGTACTACCATGTGCTATTGGGCAGATGGACCAAATTTTGGGAAATAGAGTTTATCATTATTTCTGAGGAGGTAGCATAGGGTATGTGTGTGCACACACTCACGCTAGAGACTACTTGTGACTGTGAGCCCTATAAGTAAGACGTAAGCCTCAATTGGGAAGGTATGTGGTCCCTTTGTTTTAGTTTCGTGTAGTTATGTTTGAGGTGATTGGAGGAAGATTTTATGATCATGACCAGTGCATAACTGATTACGTGGCATCTGTGTGACCTTTGAGTTGCTATTATGTAGGGTGAGAGGAATAACAGGAGACACATTGTGTTTATATGGCCTTAAAATGAAAAAAAACAAAACAACAACAACAGGTTGCTGGTTTTATTTTAAGTCATTATAGATATGGTACAGGTGAAGGCTTGACTTGGTTATTACATATGGCATCATATGCATCAGTTGCATGGTATTAGACTGTTCAGGATATTGACTGTTGTCACATGGTAAAGGCACATGTATCAGTTCAGTGGTGTTGTGAGTGTTCTATTGAAAATCTTGTGTTGGACTTCCTAAGCCTTTTGCAGAGAGATTTGAGGCAGTGGTTTATGCTTTTATCACTTCCATTCATCTGTAATGTCCACCAGTGTTAATTTACTAATTTCTTGTCTGCTCACAAGCCTCAAGCATATGTGATGATAACCATTAGGCGTACCTGAGGTTCTGGTTGGCTTTGTGTTCCTGCATGTTTAGCTACTCCTTATGAAGATAACATTTACATCTACCAGTTTCATTGCTGGAGCAGTATTGATACTTGACTAGGAATAGCCAAATATATTATTATTCTTGTGGCCTGAGAAATGATTTTGTAGAAGCTAGCTAGTGCATAGTAGTGCTGAGGGTTCATGAGTAGGTGCTTCAGTTATATATAGCTAGGTTTTTTTTGTTTTGTTTTTGTTTTTGTTTGTTTTTGCTAAGCTCACCAATAGTTATTGAATATTTACTATTTGTGATGTAGGAGTCTAATTCAGTATGGATAATAAGCAACGAATTTCACGTCTCATTCTGTTGTCATGAGCTCCTCCTACTGGGTAAGAAGCTACTTACTGGCTTTATGGATGTGTATTTGTTGGCCAGATCTCTACATGAGTCATCAGTATATTTATCAAATTCTATAGAGTATTTATCTAATGACCAGTTTAGTTTAAGCTGCAAGATTTAACTTAATCTTGCTGGCAATGTCATTCACCTGCTAATTGTCATATCATAGTCCTGGAGATTGTCCTCCTTTACCTGCTAATTTTATTATTATGGATTCAAGTGACCTGTTAAACGTAGAGGCCGTGTTTATAATTCAATGCTATTCTCCGTACGCGAAATCTGTGGCCTCGTATACCACATTCTGAACTCCTTTCGGAGGTCCAGGTATAAATGGAAGAATCCCCGGCATGCCCTTTGACCTCTTTATTTCAAATTAAAATAAAGTAGCTGCGCAAAGAGAACCCTCCATTATACGTAGCTCACTATCCTTTCAAGTCGATCCACACCATGTTTACAACAAGTGCCCTAACTAAAAACAGCTATATGTAATCATTTTTGCGAGTAATGAAGTGAAGTGAAGTGTAGCTTACTGATAGCTTAAAAAACTCAATTTTTTTCTTTGCGTCATAAGATCCCTTTTTCTAGACCCACTCACAATTACAGAAGGATACAAATAAATTCTTAGCAAAAAAATTCCACGAGGTTTTGTGGTAAAAATCAAATGATCAAAAAAATCAAATTGGAATTTTATAGAATGGTAAATCAAAAGGACTAAAAATGAATTGGTACCCTAACCTAAGATTGTTAGCCATCTTCAAGGAAGGGAAAATGGCATTAGAGACCCAAAAAATACAAAAAACAGTTTTGTTGTTGTTGTTATTGTACTCAAGATACATATTTTAGTTATAATTGCAGTCTTGAAAATTTAATTAGGGTGGGTGTTATTAAGAAAAGAAATTTTAATTCAGTTACAATAAAAGGCAGCAATGAAAGAATGCTATCTCCATTTTGCTTGTCTGCAAGTTACTTTGGACATTTTATCACCCCTTTCCTTATCTTAAAGTGTCCAGTAAGTTATAATTTTTTTCTTACAATGTCCATACTGACTCGGTGATCTATTTAATTTTGACTTCTAAATACTCATAATCCAAGGCAGTAGGGGGTGGGGGGATAGGGGGCTAAAGCACCCCCCCCCCCTTTCAAATAAACCGGCACATGAAAGCCTATAATTATGGGTACACTCACATATGCTACAATACTTTGGATGCTACCATGTGGCTGGTAGTTTCCCCAAGAATTTTAATTTATTTTCTGTATGTATGTTTAATTTCTGTTTGTATGTTACCTAGTGATAGAGAAGATGTATTCATGCTGCACATTCAGCAAGACTGCCATGGTTATGTTGGAAAACAATTACCATACCTAGGGAGAACATTTTGAAGTTTTGGTAAGCCCATTAAGATATTCTATAGCTACTGTTAAATCTGCAATTGTATGGAGGAAGTGTGTATATTCATTGTTCTATTTAATGTCATAGAACTTGCAGTTGAAGCACATTCAGACGTCATCCCTTTGCACTGTAAGTCTTAATATAAATGCAACAGTAATCAAATTGTGAGATACAATTTTGAGGGACATGTGTGTGGTGTGGAGTGTTGAGGGACGTGTGTGTGGTGTGGAGTGTTGAGGGACGTGTGTGTGGTGTGGAGTGTTGAGGGGCGTGTGTGGTGTGGAGTGTTGAGGGACATGTGTGTGGTGTGGAGTGTTGA
>WLWD01005535.1_pt1 | contig 18575 bp, 10 predicted proteins | sample 6712731 | NCBI WGS metagenome assembly WLWD01 (sample SAMN12718690, study PRJNA576275) | sponge metagenome | isolation source: marine sponge | host: Mycale hentscheli | place: New Zealand: South Island, Marlborough, Capsize Point | collected 2014-11-01
CCTTCATAACCATCATCTCCTAGCCACATACTAGAACTTCCATTAGTTATATTCACTCTTCTGATGATATCAAGTGAAGGGCAATCTTTAAAAAACATATTCTTCAATGATAATTATTAAAGTATGTTGAACTCTTACTTGCTAGCACTTGAAGTACACAATGAAATAAAGCACTCAATAGTGCCACTAAACTGCAGAATTTCAACATTTTAGTGAGTAGTTTAGGAAGTATTTTGGATTATATTTATATTACTTGTTTGTCCCTTTGAAGTTGTTTGGAGTTTCATGATGTCACTGTTTATGTAACACAATTTTTATAATGATTTCAATTAAAACTCGATGCTATTGAATTAGACGTAGTCAATCTGACCGAGGTAACAGCAGTTTAAACACATTTGTGTTATAAAATGGAAGCTTTTCTCAGTTTAATAACCTATACGTGTTACCTTGATGTTATGACGTCTGATAATGACTTTGGTAAAAACACATCCCAATTATAGTAACTCCAAAAGTGTCTTTACTTTTTTCACTCACAAACAATCATTCTATCATTGAAAAAAAAAGGGATGGACCACAACATCTAGCTTAAAATGTCTTTTAGTATAAAACTTAAGTCCCGTTATTATTACATTGATAATTGAAGGAAAACAATAAAGTTAATAATACTCAGAGATAGTGGCATAATATTCCAGATTCTCTACTTCACTCAAGTTTCTTGTTTCAACAATATCTTCTTGTAGTTCATGTTGTACTGGTTCTCTGTGATGTGACTCCTCATTAGTTGGATTATCATTATTGTTTCTTTTTAATTGAGTATGAACACCATTTGAAGGATTGACAGTTAGTGCAGCTTCTTCAGAAGTACTCCTTTTTTTTATCAGATTTATGTCTACATTATAATAGTCATATAAATATTGAGTGTATAGCACATAATTTTATTTTAGAGGACCTTATACTAGGTAAGTAGAAACAAAAAATGAGTTAAATATAAGTTGTTTGTATTGAGCGAGCGTAGCGAGCGAGACACTTACAGGGCTAACACAATCGAAAATCGGGGATGTTTAGATGTATCGACGTACATATGTCATTTTGTACTTTGACCCTCGCATTTTTGTGTTAGTTCGGTTGTCGACCCTGTCCCAAATTGCACTAAACAGAATCCTCTGGTTTATCGATCAGTACCCGTATCACCCTAGAAATTGAATTGTTTACCGTTTTGAATTCTTTTGCGGGTGCAGTTAAAACTTGAAAACTTAAGGGACTTCCATTTCTATTCGAGTTAGTAGCGGTGGTAAGTCAATGCGCTCTTTGTCATGGTTATAAGCAGTGCGCAACAGTATTTACTTGAAAATACATAGTCCACTAGACTACCGCTAAGGCAAGTCTGTGTAGGTGCATGTCCAGTTGTGTCAAAACATTGTGTTCTACAACCACTACTTAGCTAAAGAATATCACAAAGAAAACGTTTAAATAACGTGTATTGTTTTGTTATTTTTTCCTTCAATTCAAGTAGTTGCAGAGAGTTGTTACTATGGCACTGAAATACCTTTACCGTGTATGCGTAATTTAAAAACTGGACCTTATTTTCAGTAGCTTCAGTGTTAGAAGTCAAAATCATTCATATAAAAATAGTATAGTCTTTAGGCTCGTTAGCCATTTGTGCTCAAGCACATCACTAGTTTATTTATTAGCGAGCGAGCGGAGCGAGCGAGACACTATTAGGGGTGGTTAATGCAAAATCAGGTATATGTTATGTTATAGTTATAAACCAAAATTAAGGTTTGTATGCGATTTATAAACTCCGAGACACGAGGGCGCAACCCGAGTGGCGAGGATTTATAAATCGAAATACAAACCTAATGATTTTGGTTTATAACTATTTTATAGCCAGAACATAAACAACGAGCAAAGTATAACGTTAGCTATCTTAGTAATTGTATTAAAGTACCCAAACTCTTCATTATTCCATTTTGCTTTGATCTGCCTTCTACCATAATTATGGTTGCTAAGAACTATATCAGACTTTTCCCCGCTAATACATTTTCTTACAAGCATACCAGACTATATCAGATTTATAGTTCTTAACGACAAGCGCGGTCGCTCGGGTAACGGGCTATAAATATATATAACATATACCTGATTTTGCATTATCCACCCCTAATACTGTCTCGCTCGCTACGCTCGCTCGCCAACTAGTGGTGTGCTTGAGCACAAATGGCGAGCGAGCCTAAAGACTATACTATTTTTATATGAATGATTTTGACTTCTAACACTGAAGTTACTGAAAATAAGGTCCAGTTTTTAAATTTAGCATACAGGGTAAAGGTATTTCAGTGCCATAGTAACAACTCTCTGCAACTGCTTAGAAAGAAAACAACAACAACAAAACAATACACGTTATTTAAAAGTTTTCTTTGTGATATTCTTTAGCTAAGTAGTGGTTGTAACACACAATGCTTTGACACAACTGGACATGCACCTACACAGACTTACCTTCTCAGTAGTCTAGTGGACAATGTATTTTCAAGTAAATACTGTTGCCACGGCTTATAACCATGACAAAGAGCGCATTGACTTACCACCGCCACTAACTCGAATAAAAGGGAATTCCCTTAAGTTCAATTTTTACTGCACCCTCAAAAGACTTCAAAACGGTAAATACAATCAATTTCTGGGTTATCTTGTACTGATCGATAAACCAGAGGGATTCTGTTTATTTGCAATTTGGGACAGGGGTCGACACATAACTACCACAAAAACTCAGGGTCAAAGTACCAAATGACATACGCGTACGTCCAAACGTATATACAATAAATTTTATAAACATCCCGATTTTCGATTGTGTTTACCCCTGTAAGTGTCTCGCCTCGCTACGCTCGCTCGCCAATTAATTGGCGAGCGAGCGTCGAGCTAGACCCTTACAGGTGTAACAAATCGAAAATCGTGGGGTGGTGGATGTTTATTTGGCTAGCGAGCGTAAGCGAGCTAGACGATTCTTTCCAGGGGTAACACAATCGAAAATCGGGGATGTTTATTGGGCGAGCGAGCGAAGCGTGCGAGACAACTCTCCGTGGTAACTCCATCGAATTTTTCGCTATATTTATTTATTTATCCTGGTTTTTATGGTTACGTGAGACTCTGTTTTCGCCCGCGCTTCTAATTAACGTAAGTTAGTAACGCGTTTCACAGTGACATATTTTTCATTACACGAGCGCTGAAATCCTTAGTGGCGGTGGTAAATCATGCCTTCTTACTTGAAAATACATTGTCCACTAGACTACTGCGAAGGTAAGTCTGTGTAGGTGCATGTCCAGTTGTGTCAAAGCATTGTGTGTTACAACCACTACTTAGCTAAAGAATATCACAAAGAAAACTTTTTAAACAACGAGTATTGTTTGGTTGTTGTTGTTTTCCTTCCAAGCAGTTGCAGAGAGTTGTTACTATGGCACTGAAATCCCTTTACCCTGTATGCTAAATTTAAAAACTTGACCTTATTTTCAGTAGCTTCAGTGTTAGAAGTCAAGATCATTCATATAAAAATAGTATAGTCTTTAGGCTCGCTCGCCATTTGTGCTCAAGCACATCACTAGTTTATTTATTTATTTGTATATATGTATGGACGTATGTATGTCAATTTGTACTTTGACCCTCCGTATTTTTGTGTTCGCTCCGCGTTCGACCCCGTCCAAAACTTCACTAAACAGAATCCTCTGGTGTAGCGACCATTACCCGTATCACCTTAGAAATTGAATTGTTTACCGCTTTGAATTGTTTTGCGGGTGCAAAAACTTACTGGAGCTCCATTTCTAGTCGAGTTAGTGGCGGTGGTAAGTTAATACGCTATTTGTCACAATTATAAGCCCTACTCAACAGCATTTATTTTAAAATTCATTGTCCACTATACGAACACGGAAGGTATTGATCTTGCGTAGGTATGTTCATTTGTATGTTAAGAAGCAACAAAATCAAGTCACGTTATTTAAAATTTCTTTGTGATATCTTATAGTAGTTGTACGCACAAGACTTAAACAGTGAGGGAGTGTTACTATGGCATTGGATCCCCTTTAACCACCGTATCATATAGCGTAGTAACAACCGACTTAAACTACACTAGTGTTAATTCAAGACTTACATTGAGGGATTGGTTACTCTATGGCATTGGTCCCCTTTATACCTGTATATATGGTCATTTAAGGCAACTCGACATCGACTTTAAGTTTATATTTGAATAACAATAGTGTAGTTTAAGGCTCGCTCGCCATTTGTGCTCAGCACAACCACTAGTCCCCAATATTGCATTATCCACGCCCTAATGCTGCTTCCGCTCGTGTCTCGGAGTTTATAATCCATACAAACCTAATTTTGGTTTAGTAAACTATTGGTGCTCTCGAATAGGGCGGCAAATGCTGGCGAAGCGAACCGGACTCTTTTAACAGGAAAAATAGGACAGAAATTACATCTAACTGTAGTGCACAGTGTAACCCTTTCCATCATCAGAGAATCTAAAGTCTTTGATCCCAGACTAAACTAACAGAATTACCTGAATAAACTTCGAAAGCAGTGGCAAAGAAGCGCAGCTTGACGAAGACTTCACAATTGTTTCAAGAAGAGAGTAGCTATAAACTTTTTGGTTGAAACAAGGATTCTCCGCACCAGTTAATTGAAAATACTGACCTTGAACACGCTTTAACCTAACTTACGTATTAGAAGCGCGGGGCGAAATATTTTGACGTCTTCTACATACATATATTATATATATATCTGAAATCATCAATTGAACACGACTGAGCGTCAGCTTCGCTCTCGTCGCCTCGCTCGCTGAACTATAACATAATATGTATGTTATGGATGTACTAAATGCTCTTTAAACGCGCGCGCGGGGAACTTTTTTCTCCTAAAAACACGGCTATTTAGGCTTCACTCCAGTTTATTCTGAAACTACAGCATTAAGCAAACCTTACTTGATACTTAAGCTCCAAAGTATGAGAAAATTCCTGCTAAAACAGTTGTTTTCAAGACACAAAAAGTTCATTCGACAGGTTACTATGGCATTGAAGACCCTTTTCCAGACTTAATTTCAAAACTTCGCCGTTTTATGGGGGGATACGGAGTGCCAGTTGTTGGTTGTCAAGAGCCGTTGGTAGTCAGAATGCCGTAATATTAATGCTATGGAAGCTACTACTTCTCGAGGGAAGATGAGATAAGTACGCAATTCCATATTTGTTAGCTAAGTATGCAAAATTAACTCTGGCCTTTTTTTTTTGTAGCTAAGAGCTAGTCAACAGTGACTGGTAAATTCAAATAGTCAGATTGGCTCAAATTTAGTACTACAAAAGTTACAACTGCTCAAGAAAATTAGGTAAAAAAAGTAATTTTGTATTTGTGTGCTAAAATTGATTGTCTTTTGTTTTTGTAGGTGAGAGCTTGTTGTCAAAAATTCAAGGTATTTCAGATGGTCAAAGTAACTTCAATTTGATACTACAGAAGCTATCAATACTCAAGAATGATGTAAGTAGTAATTCCATATTTGTTGGCTAAAATTACAAATAATAACACTGGTTTATTTTTTATCGTAGCTGAGAGCTTGTTCCAGAGTTACTGGTGATTGAGATTATCAGAATGGTTGATGTTTGATACTACAAAAGTTACCATTAATAAGGTAAGAGAGTGATTTTGTATTTGTTTGCTGAAATCAAATGTCATAACTGCTATTATAGTGTTTGCATGAAGTAAGCTAAAACATAGTAACATTTTATGTTACCTAACTATCAGGCTCGCTCGCCATTTGTGTTCAAGCACACCACTAGTATGTATGTATGTATGGATGGTACGTATGCTCTTTAAACGCGCGCGCCGGGAACTTTGTTCTCCAAAAAAACACGGCTTTTTAGGCTTGACTCCAGTTTATTCTGAAACTACAGCATTAAGCAAACCTTACTTTATACTTAAGCTCCAAAGTGTGAGAAAATTCCTGCGAAAACGCTTGCTTTTCAAGAAACAAAAAGTTGATTCGACCGGTTACTATGGCATTGAATACCCTTTACCAGATTTAAGTTCAAAACTTCGCATTTTTCCCGACAAAGTGCGGCTTGTTAGTTGTCAAGAGCCACCTGTAGTTTGTACTGAGAGAGCTATCACTACTTCTGAAAAGCGTATGTAAGCACATAAAGTATTAATGTTAAGGAAGCTACTACTACTCGAGGGATGCTGAGGTAAGTACGTAATTCCATATTGTTAGCTAAATATGCAAAAATAACTCTGGCCTTTCTTTTTTATAGCAAAGAGCTTGTTGTCAACAATAGTCAGAATGACTCAAATTTGGTACTACAAAACTTACCACTGCTCAAGAAAATGAGGTAAGAAAGTAATTTTGTATTTGTGTGCTGAAATTGATTGTCTTTTGTTTTTGTAGGTGAGAGCTTGTTGTCAAGAATTCAAGGTAATTCAGATGGTCAAAGTAACTTCAATTTGATACTACAGAAGTTATCAATACTCAAGAATGAGGTAAGTAGTAATTCCATATTTGTTGGCTAAAATGACAAATAATAACACTGGTTTATTTTTTATCGTAGCTGAGAGCTTGTTCAAGAGTTACTGGTGATTGAGATTATCAGAATGGTTGATGTTTGATACTACAAAAGTTACCATTAATAAGGTAAGAGAGTGATTTTGTATTTGTTTGCTGAAATCAAATGTCATAACTGCTATTATAGTGTTTGCATGAAGTAAGCTAAAGCATAGTAACATTTTATGTTACCTAACTATCAGGCTCGCTTGCCATTTGTGCTCAAGCACACCACTAGTTAGCTATCTCTTTAAATTTCTAAAATGAAAATGAATTCAATATGTTTGGGAATATAGATTTGTCAACAGTTGCATTTAACAAAACTATATGAAGTATGCCATGATTTAATAACTTGATGTAATAGCTGAATAAATTGGTAATAGGTAAACCATTTTCAGTGAATAAATTTGAAGTCAACTCATTCTAGATAAAACCCTTAAAAGAATTTCTAGGCATACAAAACGCACTGTGCCCAGAGAACTAAAAGTTTCATGCGCAAATATAATTCAATATTAACACTTTGTCTTGATGTAGCTGAAAATAATGGCAAGATTAAATTTGATTTCATAATATCCCACTGACCTTAAATCCTTTGCATTTCTGTTGAAATTAACTATTAATATTACTATAATGAGACAACTGAGAATGAGTAGAATAGAAAGAACAGCAATGATGATGTAGAAAATGAAATTCTCACATGCTGCACCTGAAATATACAACGAATGAACATTCATGAAAGGTTATGAAATTATACCTGTTTAAACAATTTTGTCTTTTTTACATTGTTCTTATGCTTGAATAATTACCACAACTAATACATGTTCCTTTATTTGGACCGGTCACAGGAGAGGTAGTGTTATTGATAATATATGAAGTTCTGTCTGTATGTGTGTTAGTATAGGTAGTAGATAATAGACTTTGTTCACAGTGTCCTCCAGTCCAGTGTGGAGGACACTGGCAGGTATTATTGTAGACACATCTTCCTCGATTCATACAGGGAGGACTACATTCTGTGGAAAGAAAAATGTTAAGTCTATAATAGAAATAATTCATGTGAGTAAACTTTACCTCCATAACATATACAGTTAAGTCCTTGTGGTATTGTACAATTAGAGCATGAGGAGGACGGATTGCACAAGGAAGTGTCAGAACAAATTTCTCTTTGACACATCACTGAAGCTACAATTTATAGCCTACAATAATACTAATGCACAGTTATAATACAGTAACACACATGTACAGATAATCCCAGCCCACACAGAGCATGTACCTTCTGAAGATTGGCAAGAATTTTGAAATGTCTCTGTACCTGTACATCCTTCTATTTGTACTCCTCTAGTAATTTTGTCAGGAGGTGCAGAACACAGACCTCCTGTGATGGATTCAAATACAATACAAATACTGAAATTTTCTAAGACTACAATTTACTAGTACAAATGATAAACTTAAGAGTACAACTTCAACTATAGCTAAATGTAAAGCTATAGCCTGAGGTTACTTACCTAATGTGGTAGTGCTAGAATGTCCTAACTGGTTACAGGCTAGTCTAGCCTCTGTGTCAGTCCAATGTTCTCCTCCACACACTGGCATCTACTGAGTGCCAGTATTTGTGTTTGTACATATTTCCAGATAGCCTTCATAACCATCATCTCCTAGCCACATACTAGAACTTCCATTAGTTGTATTCACTCTTCTGATGACATCAACTGAAGGACAATCTTTAAAAACATATCCTTCAATGATCATTATTAAAGAAGTTGAACACTTACTTGCTAGCACTTGAAGTACACAATGTACTAAAGCACTCAATAGTGCCACTAAACTGTTGAATTTCATCATTTTAGTGAGTTGTTTAGGAAGTATTTTGGATTATATTTATAATACCTACTTGTTTGGAGATTCATGATGTTACTGTTTACGTAACACAACTTTTGATTTCAATTAAAATTTGATGCTGTTGAATTAGACTTAGTCAATTTAATAGAGGTAGTAGCAGTTAAAACACATTTGTGTTATAAAATGGCAGTTTTTCTTAGTTTAATAACATATACATGTTTACGTTGATGTTTTGACTTCTGAGGAGGACTTTGGTAAGCAGTCATAATGCCGGATAAGTATTATAAAACTAATACCATAGTTGTTGTGGTGTATATAGCAGCAAGAGTTGATTTTTCTGTTCTTTGTTTGGTTATACGAACACTCCAATCCCTAATTTGTTCGGATAAAATTGACGTTCCACTATAATTATAATAGACAGTAGAGTATGAATATGAAAGCTATTGATTGCCATTTAAGTTGCACATCATACTACAAACATTGTTGATTGGAGAGAGAAAATTGAAGGTTGTATAGCACAAATGTGTTATAAAGTGATATGTTTCTATGCTGTTGTTTTTTTGCTAGATGAATTCAGACAGTTATTTTAGATTGTTTGATTGAATAAATGCAAAGTATTGGTAGCTGATTTCTCTCATAGGGGATTTTTTTGTCAAGTATTATTTTTAAGTGAACAAGCAATCACTCATACAGATTAGAACTTTCAACTTGTGTATTGTAATGCACACATGCAGTTAGAATTACTACGGAATGTTTCTTCATTTAGACAGGTCACAGGTGAGGAGTTTAGGGATATTGCCAATGTATAAAGTTCTGTCTGTATGTGTGTTAGTATAGGTAGTAGATGACAGACTTTGTTCACAGTGTTCTCCAGTCCAGTGTGGAGGACACTGGCAGGTATCACTATAGACACATGTTCCTTCATTCATACATGGAGGACTACATTCTGTAAGAAGTAAATGTTAACTATAAATAGAAATAATATAGCTATGTAAGCTTCACCTCCAAAACATATACATACAGTTCGATATTGTACAATTGGGGTATAAGGAGGATGGATTGCAGTAAGAAAAGTCTGAACAAATCACTGTGTGACACAGCACTAAAGCTAAGTTTGGTACTAGTATGGTTGTTGAAGGTCAAGTAAAAGTATAATCTGAAAAAAATTGTGTTATAGTAATATTGATCAAAAGAAGCAGAATTTTCCACATAAACTAAAAGTCCATCAAAATTCACATCTGAAGTATCAAATTATCAAGTAACTATAAATAGTTATAAACAAATTTTGGATAAGTGCTTCTTTTTCATTCCTGTGGTGCTAGATTTTAACAGAAGAAGCTGCAGCTAAAATACAATATATATAGTACTGTCTAATTCCTGCCAAAGCTATACCAAGCACATAAAAAATAATTCCAGTGACAGTAAACATTTTCTGTTTTTCTAGGACCTCTTTGACTTATTCACTCTCAAGGAAGACATTGATTTCATATTTGTATCCAATTCTTCAAAAATATATTTTGAGAACAATCCAATCAAGATCTATAATAATGCACATGAGATAAATCTACCTGACATTGTAAGCTTCTATTAGCTATATTGCTAGTGCAGCTGGAAATATTCATTCTAACAAAGTATAATATTTTTCTTCAATGTAGATTTTTGTGAATTTTGAGTATGCTGTGCAGTAAAAAATACAGTTCTTAATGTACTTCAATACCATTGTATTCTGGGTCAAACCTTTTAACCACCAGACTATAGACTTTTTAGACTAGAAAGTGGACAAGTTGAAAGTTCTTATCTGTGTGAATGATTGCTCGTTCACTTAAAATAAATTACTTGACAAACAACTCAGCTCAAAATATAAAGTTAGAGTAAACTTGTTTTAATCTAATTTTTATCCAATTATCTCAAATAACTTTTTCCATGTAGCAGTATATGCTTATAATGTTTGACTACATTTGTGTTAAAAATACAAAAGCTAGTAGTGGCATATCTGTGTGACCTACTCTAGAATATAAACTCCTTTGCTTCTCCCAAGATCTTGCCACAACTTTCCTGCTGCTGGGTATTTTCCCCTGACTGAACAAGAAGGTGTTACTTCCGCTACAACCTGTCTAGAATGCTATCTAAGTAGTTACCCATTTAGATTTCGCAAAAGTGTAATAAATGTTTACTGTTATGACAATTATGAGGATTTCATAATATCCCACTGACCTTAAATCCTTTGCTTTTCTGTTGAAAAGAGCTATTAATATTATTATAATGAGACAACTTAAAATCAGTAGAGTAGAAAGAACAGCAATGATGATGTAGAGAGTGAAATTCTCATACTCTGCACCTGAAATATACAACGAATGAACACTTATGGGAGGTTATGAAATTCTACCTGTTAAAACAATTTTTCCCATTTTACATTATTCTTATGCTTGAATAATTACTACAACTAATACATATTCCTTCATTTGGACCGGTCACAGGAGAGGTAGTGCTATTGATAATATATGAAGTTCTGTCTGTATGTGTGTTAGTATAGGTAGTAGGTAACAGACTTTGTTCACAGTGTTCTCCAGTCCAGTGTGGAGGACACCGGCAGGTATTATTGTAGACACATCTTCCTCCATTCATACAGGGAGGACTACATTCTGTGGAAAGAATAATGTTGAGTTTATAATAGAAATAATTATGTAAACTTTACCTCCATAACATATACAGTTAAGTCCTTGTGGTATTGTACAATTAGAGCATGAGGAGGATGGATTGCAGAAGGAAGTGTCAGAACAAATTTCTCTTTGACACATCACTGAAGCTGCAATTTATAGCTTACAATTAATACTAATGCACAGTTATAATACAGTAACTCACTTGTACAGATAATCCCAGCCCACTCAGAACAAGTACCTTCTGAAGATTGGCAATCATTTAGCTTTGGCTCTGTACCTGCACATCCATGTATTTCTTTTCCTCTAGTAATTGTGTCAGGTGGTACTGAACAAAGACCTCCTGTGTTGGCTTCAAATAAAATACAAACATTGAAATTTTCTAAGAGTACAATTTACTAGTTCTAATGATAAACTTAAGAGTGTAACTTCAACTATAGCTAAATATATAGTTATAGCCTGAGGTTACTTACCTAATGTGGAAGTGTTAGGATATCCTAACTGGTTACAGGCTACTCTAGCCTCTGTGTCTGTCCATAGTTCTCCTCCACACACTGGTCTCCACTGAAAGCCAGGATTTGCGTATGTACATATTTCCAGATAGCCTTCATAACCATCATCTCCTAGCCACATACTAGAAATTCCATTAGTTGTATTCACTCTTCTTATGACACCATGTGAAGGACAATCTTTAAAAATATTCTATCCTTCAATGATCATTATTAAAAAAGTTGAACTCTTACTTGCTAGCACTTGAAGTACACAATGTACTGAAGCACTCAATAGTGCCAATAAACTGTAGAATTTCAACATTTCAATGAGTAGATTAGGAAGTTCTTTGGTTTTTATTTATATTAACTGTTTGCCCCTTTCTGGTTGTTTAGAGTTTCATGATGTCACTTTTTATGTAATACAACTTTTATAGTGATATCAATTAAAATTTGATCTATCGCATTAGACTTAGTCAATTTAACTGAGGTAGCTTCTTTGTTAGATGCTGTAATTATGGAAGGTGTGAGCAAAAGGTTATAGTTGGAACTAGACATATCATTACTATAAATGAAAACTTTATTAGATATGACAAAACTGAACGTTTTTTGACTTGCACCGGATGCAGTAAGACCTTATGCAGACAGAAGATAGGCAAGGATAAAAGTTGGTAATTTTCTTGTTGAGGAGAAGAAGTGAAGACTAATAGACTTGTCAGTAGTATTGTTTATTCATTCAAGTGTGGTCCTGTTAATAATTGTTGAATAGTGCTTGGTGTGTTATTGTTAATTGATTGAATAGTGTGTGGTGTATCATGTACTTATTGCATCATGTAAGTTGTTATATATTACCACTATACATGTCAATTTTTGTCAGTTCTGTCAAAGTCCCTGTTTCTTGTGCTTATCTTTTGTATTAAGAACTTACAATAAAATATCTTTCGATAAACCTGTGCAGAACGGCTACCCACACCAGTGAATACAATTTCCTGGGGAGAATATTTAGGCAGAAGCATCTGTGCCCCTATGCAATTCCCCCACAGACACTGAACTTATAGGGAAGGATTACTAGTAGTCTAGTGGACAATGTATTTTCAAGTAAATACTGTTGCGCACGGCTTATAACCATGACCAAGAGCGCATTGACTTACCACCGCCACTAACTCGAATAGAAATGGAAGTCCCTTAAGTTTTCAAGTTTTAACTGCACCCGCAAAAGAATTCAAAACGGTAAACAATTCAATTTCTAGGGTGATATACGGGTACTGATCGATAAACCAGAGGATTCTGTTTAGTGCAATTTGGGACGGGGTCGACCACATAACTAACACAAAAAAGCGAGGGTCAAAGTACAAAATGACATACATACGTCCAAACATATATACAAATAAACAAACATCCCCGATTTTCGATTGTGTTACCCCTGTAAGTGTCTCGCTCGCTACGCTCGCTCGCCAATTATGTTTTGGCCTCGATACTGGTTACTCTCAGGCGGGTTAGTGACTCAATAGCTAGTTAAATGACAAAGAGCGCATTGACTTACCACCGCCACTAAGGATTCTCAGAGCTCGTTAATTGAAAAATACTTATTGAACGCTTTACCTAACTTACGTAATTAGAAGCGCGGGCGAAAACAGAGGTCTCACGTACCCCATAAACAGATAAATAAATAAACTAGTGGTGTGCTTGAGCACAAATGGCGAGCGAGCCTGATAGTTAGGTAACATAAAAGTATTGTTACTATGTTTTAGCTTAGTTCATGCAAACACTATAATAGCAGTTATGACCTTTTATTTTAGCAAACAAGTACAAAATCACTCTCTTACCTGATTAATTATAACTTTTGTAGTATCAAACATCTGCCATTCTGATAATCTCAATCACCAGTATCTCTTGAACAAGCTTTCAGCTACGATAAAAAATAAACCAGTGTTATTATTTTGTAATTTTAGCCAACAAATATGGAATTACTACTTACCTCATTCTTGAGAATTGATAACTTCTGTAGTATCATTGAAGTTACTTTGGCCATCTGAATTACCTTGAATTCTTGACAACAAGCTCCTCACCTACAAAAACAAAGACAATCAATTTTAGCACACAAATACAAATTACTTTCTTACCTCATTTTCTTGAGCAGTGGTAACTTTTGTAGTACCAAATTTGAGTCCTTCTGACTATTTGAATTTACCAGTCACTGTTGACAACAAGCTCTTAGCTATAAAAAAGAAAGGCCAGAGTTATTTTGCATATTTAGCTAACAAATATGGAATTGCGTACTTACCTCGGCATCCCTCGAGTAGTAGTAGCTTCCTTAGCATTAATACTTTATGTGCTTACATAAGCTTTTCAGAAGTAATGATAGCTCTCTTAGTACTGACTACAGGTGGCTCTTGACAACTAGTAACAAGCCACACTTAGCCGGAAAAAAGGCGAAGTTTTGAATTTAAATCTGGTAAAGGGTCTTCAATGTCATAGTAACCGATCGAATCAACTTTTTGTTTCTTGAAAAGCAAGCGTTTTCGCAGGAATTTTCTCACACTTTGGAGCTTAAGTATAAAGTAAGGCTTGCTTAATGCTGTAGTTTCAGAATAAACTGGAGTCAAGCCTAAAAAGCTGTGTTTTTTGAAGAAAAAACATTCCCCGCGCGCGCGTTTAAAGGGCATACGTACAATCCATACATACATACATATATATATACATATATATATAACATATACCCGATTTTGCATTATCCACCCCTAATACTGTCTCGCTCGCTTCGCTCGCTCGCCAATAAATATAGCGAAATCTCGATTGCGTTACCCCTGAGAGTGTCTCGCTCACTTCGCTTGCTCGCCAATAAACATCCCCGATTTTCGATTGTGTTACCCCTGTAAGTGTCTCGCTCGCTACGCTCGCTCGCCAATAATTAGCGAGCGAGACACTTACAGGGGTAACCACAATCGAAAATCGGGGATGTTTATTTGTTGGCGAGCAAGCGTAGCGAGCGAGACAGTATTAGGGGTGGATAATGCAAAATCGGGTATATGTTATATATATATATATGTATGTATGTATGTATGGATGGTACGTATGCTCTTAAAACGCGCGCGCGGGGAACTTTTTTCTCCTAAAAACACGGCTATTTAGGCTTGACTCCAGTTTATTCTGAAATTACAGCATTAAGCAAACCTTACTTTATACTTAAGCTCCAAAGTATGAGAAAAATCCTGCTAAAACGCTAGTTTTCAAGACACAAAAAGTTGATTCGACAGGTTACTATGGCATTGAAGACCCTTTTCCAGACTTAATTTCAAAACTTCGCCGTTTTATGGGGGGATACGGAGTGCGGGTTGTTGGTTGTCAAGAGCCGTTGGTAGTCAAAATGCCGTAGTATTAATGCTATGGAAGCTACTACTTCTCGAGGGAAGCTGAGATAAGTAGCAATTCCATATTTGTTAGCTAAATATGCAAAATCAACTCTGGCCTTTCTTTTTTGTAGCTAAGTGCTAGTTAACAGTGACTGGTAAATTCAAATGGACAGATTGGCTCAAATTTGGTACTACAAAAGTTACCACTGCTCAAGAAAATGAGGTAAGAAAGTAATTGTGTATTTGTGTGCTAAAATTGATTGTCTTTTATTTTTGTAGGTGAGAGCTTGTTTGTCAAGAATTCAAGGTAATTCCGATGGTCAAAGTAACTTCAATTTGATACTACAGAAGTTATCAATACTCAAGAATGAGGTAAGTAGTAATTCCATATTTGTTGGCTAAAATTACAAATAATAACACTGGTTTATTTTTTATCGTAGCTGAGAGCTTGTTCCAGAGTTACTGGTGATTGAGATTATCTGAATGGTTGATGTTTGATACTACAAAAGTTACCATTAATAAGGTAAGAGAGTGATTTTGTATTTGTTTGCTGAAATCAAATGTCATAACTGCTATTATAGTGTTTGCATGAAGTAAGCTAAAACATAGTAACATTTTATGTTACCTAACTATCAGGCTCGCTCGCCATTTGTGCTCAAGCACACCACTAGTATATATGTATGGACGTACGTAAGGCATTTTTGTACTTTGACCCTCGCGTTTTTTGGTTAGTTCGGTTGTCGACCCCGTCCCAAATTGCACTAAACAGAATCCTCTGGTTTATCGATCAGTACCCGTATCACCCTAGAAATTGAATTGTTTACCGTTTTGAATTCTTTTGTGGGTGCAGTTAAAACTTGACAACTTAAGGGACTTCCATTTCTATTCGAGTTAGTGGCGGTGGTAAGTCAATGCGCTCTTTGTCATGGTTATAAGCCGTGCGCAACAGTATTTACTTGAAAATACATTGTCCACTAGACTACTGCGAAGGTAAGTCTGTGTAGGTGCATGTCCAGTTGTGTCAAAGCATTGTGTATTACAACCACTACTTAGCTAAAGAATATCACACAGAAAACCTTTAATTAACGTGTATTGTTTTGTTGTTGTCAAGCAGTTGCAGAGAGTTGTTACTACGGCACAGAAATCCCTTTACCGTGTATGCGAAATTTAAAAACTGGACCTTATTTTCAGTAGTTTCTGTGTTAGAAGTCAAAATCGATAGTATAGTCTTTAGGCTCGCTCGCCATTTGTGCTCAAGCACACCACTAGTTTATTGGCGAGCGAGCGAAGCGAGCGAGACACTATCAGGGGTAACTCAATCGAGATTTCGCTATATTTATTTATTTATTTATCTGTTTATGGGGTACGTGAGACCTCTGTTTTCGCCCGCGCTTTTAATTACGTAAGTTAGGTAAAGCGTTCACAGTTCCAGTATTTTTCAATTAACGAGCTCTGAGACTCCTTAGTGGCGGTGGTAAGTCAATGCGCTCTTTGTCGTGGCTATAAGCCGTGCGCAACAGTAATTACTTGAAAATACATTGTCCACTAGACTACTGCGAAGGTAAGTCTGTGTAGGTGCATGTCCAGTTGTGTCAAAGCATTGTGTGTTACAACCACTACTTAGCTAAAGAATATCACAAAGAAAACTTTTAAATAACGTGTATTGTTTTGTTGTTGTTGTTTTCCTTCCAAGCAGTTGCAGAGAGTTGTTACTATGGCACTGAAATCCCTTTACCCTGTATGCTAAATTAAAAAACTGGACCTTATTTTCAGTAGCTTCAGTGTTAGAAGTCAAAATCGTTCATATAAAAATAGTATAGTCTTTAGGCTCGCTCGCCATTTGTGCTCAAGGACACCACTAGTTTATTGGTGAGCGAGCGAAGCGAGCGAGACACTATCAGGGGTAACTCAATCGAGATTTCGCTATATTTATTTATTTATTTATCTGTTTATGGGGTACGTGAGACCTCTGTTTTCGCCCGCGCTTTTAATTACGTAAGTTAGGTAAAGCGTTCACAGTTCCAGCATTTTTCAATTAACGAGCTCTGAGAATCCTTAGTGGCGGTGGTAAGTCAATGCGCTCTTTGTCATGGCTATAAGCCTTGCGCAACAGTATTTACTTGAAAATACATTGTCCACTAGACTACTGCGAAGGTAAGTCAGTGTAGGTGCATGTCCAGTTGTATCAAAGCATTGTGTGTTACAACCACTACTTAGCTAAATAGTATCACAAAGAAAACTTTTAAATAACGTGTATTGTTTTGTTGTTGTTGTTTTCCTTCCAAGTAGTTGCAGAGAGTTGTTACTATGGCACTGAAATCCCTTTACCCTGTATGCTAAATTAAAAAACTGGACCTTATTTTCAGTAGCTTCAGTGTTAGAAGTCAAAATCATTCATATAAAAATAGTATAGTCTTTAGGCTCGCTCGCCATTTGAGCTCAAGCACACCACTAGTTTATTTGTATATATGTATGGACGTACGCAAGGCATTTTTGTACTTTGACCCTCGCATTTTTGTGTTAGTTCGGTTGTCGACCCCGTCCCAAACTTCACTAAACAGAATCCTCTGGTTTATCGATCAGTACCCGTATCACCCTAGAAATTGAATTGTTTATCATTTTGAATTCTTTTGCGGTGCAGTTCAAACTTGAAAACTTAAGTGACTTCCATTTCTATTCGAATTAGTGGCGGTGGTAAGTCAATGCGCTCTTTGTCATGGTTATAAGCCCTACTCAACAGTATTTACTTAAAAATGCATTGTCCACTAGACGAACTACGAAGGTATGTCTTGCGTAGGTATGTTCAGTTGTGTGAAAGTATTGTGCGTTACAACTACTATTAAGAATATCACAAAGAAAATTTTAAATAACGTGATTTGATTTTGTTGCTTCTTTTTCAATTCAAACTGTTGCGGGAGCGGTTACTATGACATTGAAACCCCTTTACCTCATACATTATTAAAAAACTCGACTTTATTTTAATAGCTTGAGTGTTAGTTGTTAAAATCAAATTTAACAATAGTGTAGTTTAAGGCTCCCTCTCCATTTGTGCTCAAGCACACCACCAGTAGTTCTATTAAGTTGATTTAAGAAAGAGAAAACCGAAACAAAACAATGGTGTAGCTGGAACTATGGATATAAAATTATTACAGTGACTGAAACAACTGACACATTAGATTTTTCAAACCACTTAGCAAATTTTATGCTGAATCTTGCTCGATGTGGGCCAGCCCACATTCAAGAACAAGAGATAGCTAGTTTATGTTTAGGTTATGTATCATACTATCATTATGTTATCATGCTGTATTTGTGCGTTATAAAGAACTTGTTGTTTTGAGTGTGCGTCGTTTTGAGTGTGTGTTGTTTCTGTGTGTGCATCGTTTTGATTGGTTGTGTGGTGAGGCGGATACGTATATCAAACCCCTCACCACGTGTTGTAATTTAGTCTAGTTTACCGTAGTATTATTAAACTCAAAGTGAGGCTTGTCCTCTTGCTGGACTCTGGTGGCAGCGACTATTGATCGCTGTCGACCATTACTGCTGGCGACTCGTTTTGTGCGCAGAGCGGGCCCCCACAGAATTGGTGGCAGCGGTGGGATCCCTGGGTGAAGACATTCTCACGGGGACCAACGAGAGGACCTACAGCAATTCGTTGCCGAGGACTTCAGACCAGACG